>Ga0131853_10019764_pt1 | contig 12254 bp, 11 predicted proteins | sample TergutLab28metaG_FD_92764 | JGI IMG/M metagenome (GOLD analysis project Ga0131853, IMG submission 92764) | Labiotermes labralis P1 segment gut microbial communities from Petit-Saut dam, French Guiana - Lab288 P1 (version 2) (version 2) | ecosystem: Host-associated > Arthropoda: Insects >...
CCGTACTGCTCGCGGATCTTCGCGTAGTCCACGGCGAGGGCGTGCGCGCCCCGGGCGGCGCCCAGCATGTCCGCCGCGGTGGCGACGACGGCGAGGGCCTCCGGGGCCCCGTCGATGGCCGGGACGAGGAACGGGACGCTGATCAGCCTCCGGGCGAATTCCTCGGCGACCAGGACGATCTCGACCGCCCCGGCTCCGTCGGAGCGCAGCGAACGCCACCCGGTGGCGGCGACGGCGACCTCGATCCGTTCGGTTCGTGACGGATCCTCCAGGTCCTGGACGGACCCCGGGCCGAGGTCACCGGCCAGCTTGGCCGCCGCGGCCCGCAGGTCGTCCTGCTCAGCGGTGAGTCGTGCGTCCACCGTCCTCCTTCGGGCTGTGTTCGGTGAGGTAGCCGTCCTTCAGGACCCGGCGCAGCGCCTTGCCCGAGGCCAGGCGCGGCACGGCGTCCACAACCAGGACTTCGCGGGGCGCCTTGTAGGAGGCCAGGCGGGCGCTCACGTGGGCGGCGAGCTCGCCGGGGTTCACGTCCCGCCGCAGGACGACGGACGCGATGATCGCCTCGCCGTCCGCGGCGTCGGGCACCCCGAAGACGGCGGCGTCGGTGACGGCGTCGTGGCCCAGGAGCACGCCTTCGACCTCGGCCGGCGCGACCTGGAAGCCGCGGACCTTGATCATCTCCCGGGACCGGTCGGTCAGGTGCAGCCAGCCGTCCGGCTCGGCATAGCCGACGTCCCCCGTCCGGTACCAGTCGCCGTCCATGGACAGGGCGGTCTCGCCGGCGGGCAGGTAACCCGCCATCAGGGACGGGGACCGGAGCTGGATCTCGCCCCGCTGCCCGGGCCCGACGGGCAGGCGCGTGTCCAGGTCGATCACCCGGACGTCCACGCCGGGCACGGCCTTGCCGACGCTGTCGAGGCGGGCGCCGCGCACCGGGTTGCAGGCGATGACCGGGAGTTCGCTGGCCCCGTAGGCCGGGACCCAGCCGACGCCGGTCCGCCGGGTGACCCGCTCGGCGACGGACGCGGTGACCGGGGTCGCGCCCCACATGATGAACCGGAGCGAGGACAGGTCGTAGGATTCCAGCCGCGGGTGGTTCGCCAGGGCGAGCGCGATCGGCGCGACCGCCATCTCGACGGTGATCTTGTCGGCCTGGATCGCGGCGAGCATCGCGTCCAGGTCGAACTTCGGGTGCAGGCGCATCCAGATGCCCAGGTCCAGGGCGGTGACGATGTTGAGCAGGCCGAGGATGTGGCTGGGCGGCGTGGTGACCTGGATCCGGTCGGCGCCGGTGAGCTCAAGGGCGTCGCGCCAGTGCGCGATCGCGGCGGCGACCGAGCCGTGGGTGTGGCGGACCGCCTTCGGCAGGCCGGTGGTGCCGGAGCTGAAGACGAGGACCGCCTCGTCGCCGGGGGCGTTGCGGGCCGGCGCTGACTGCCCGGCGGGCGGGACCGGCTTCTCGTCCAGGCGGAGCACCGGAAGGCCGGTCTCGCCGAGCAGCGGGTGGTCGCCGACGGCGTGCGACGGGCGGACGACGCCGATCGCGTGCCGGAGCTCGGCTTCCTTCCACGACGGGCTGAACAGGGCGACGGACGCGCCCCGCCGCCAGATGGCGAGGACGGCGGCGATCCACTCGGGACGGTTGGAGCACATGAGGGCGACCCGGTCCCCCGGGCCGGCGCCCCGCGCGGCGAGGGCGCCGGCGAGGCCGGCGGCCAGGCCGTCCAGCTGCTCGCGGGTGTACTCCTGGTCCCCGAAGGCCAGGATCGGCCGGTCGGTCACCCGAACTCCCGGGCCAGGCCGGCGATGACCTCGCGGGTGCGGTTCTTCGACGCGATGAGCTCGTCGCGGCCGTTGCCGATCGGGAGCAGGCGGACGGACAGGTCGGTGGCCCCGGCGTCGGCGAAGCTCTGGAACCGGGCGCGGATGGCGGCCTCGTCGCCGACCGCGCACAGGTCCCCGATGTCGCGGGCGTCGCCGTAGTCCAGGACGCGCTGGTAGTTCGGGGAGATCTCGGCCTCCCCCAGGATCCGGTTGGCCCGCTGCCTCGCCTCGTCCGCCTGGCCGGGTTCGCACAGGCAGACCGGGATCCCGGCCACGATCCGGGGCGCCTTCCGCCCCGCGGCCTCGGCCGCCGCGGTGATCTTCGGGGCGACGTGATCGCCCACGGCCCGTTCGTCGGCCATCCAGAGCACGGTGCCGTCGGTCCGCTCGCCGGCCAGCTTCAGCATCACCGGGCCGAGCGCGGCGACGTAGACCGGGAGGGGCTCGACGGAGGTGACGTCGTTGGGGTTGTGCACGGTGAAGGTGTCGTTCTCGACGTCGATCTGTCCCGGACCGTCCAGGGCCGCGTGCAGGACCTCAAGGTAGTCGCGGGTGTACCGCGCGGGCTTGTCGTAGGGCAGCCCCAGCATGTCCGTGACGATCCAGTGGTGGGACGGGCCGACGCCGAGGCGGAGGCGGCCGCCGGTGATCGCGTGGGCGGTGAGCGCCTGCCGGGCCAGGGCGACCGGGTGCTGGGCCTGCAGCGGGACGACGGCGGTGCCCAGCTCGATGCGGCTCGTCCGGGTCCCCAGCAGGGAGACCATCTGGAGGGCGTCCATGTCATTGGGGATCTGCGGGATCCAGGCGGTGGGGAAGCCCGCCGCCTCCGCCCACTCGATGTCACCGATCAGCCGCTTGATCTTCCGGGCGGTGTCGCCCCGCTCGGGGCCGATCATCACGCCGATCCGCATGCTTCGCTCCTACCGGACTGGACTCGCATCTCCGACGCCCGCCAGGTTATCGCGACTTGCAGTAAATGAGAATCCCATTCTCATTATGCGTGCCGGAACGCCGGCCCGTCCGGGGCGAGTCTCAGGCGTCCTTGACCGCGACGCCGGCCAGGAAGTACGGGGTGCCGGACGGCTCGGGGCGGTCCGGGCGCCACTGCCACGGCCGGACCAGCCCGGGCGGGAGCAGCCGCCACCCCGTGAACAGGTTCTCGATGTCCTCCCGCGAGCGGAAGACCATCGGGCTGGACGCCTGATCGAACACGTCCTCCAAGAGCTCGACCTGCTCACCGGGCACGCCGTCGGTGGTGACGTGGGTCAGGACGAGAACGGACCCGGGCGCGAGGCGCTCGGTGAACGCGGCGACGACCTCGGCCGGAGAGGGCGACCCCTCGACGTGCCGGTGATGGCCCGGGGCGGTCACGAACGGCAGCAGGGCCACGAACAGGACGGCCGCCGGCTGGCTGAAGTCGATCAGCCGGGCCGTCCCGGGGGCGGACAGGATGCCGGCCGGGTCCGCGGCGTCGCCCTCGACCATGACGGTGCTGGCGTTCGTGGCCAGCAGCGCCCGCCCGTGGGAGACCACGATCGGGTCGTTGTCCACGTAGACCACCCGCGCGTCCGGGTTGATCTCCTGGGCGATCTCGTGGGTGTTGCGGGCGGTCGGCAGGCCCGCGCCGACGTCGATGAACTGGCTGATCCCGAGGTCGCGGGCGACGTAGTCGACCGAGCGCCACAGGAACCTGCGGTTCTCCCAGGCGAACTGGCGGGGGACGTGGCCGATCGTGGAGTACAGCCGCTCCACGGCCTGCCGGTCGATCTCGAAGTTGTCCTTGCCGCCCAGGCAGTAGTCGTACATGCGCGCCGGAGTCGGCTGGTCGACGCGCAGCCGGTCCCGCGGGTCCTCGCTCATCCCATTCTCCCCGTGACGGTTGCGCATCACGCTATCGCGCCCGGGCTCTTCCGGCGGCTGTTCCACTGGGTCAGGTCGTCGCGAGCAGTATCCCGACGGCCACCGCGGCCCCGATCGCCGCCACGGCCGCGGTCACGGCGATCGCCAGGGCCGGCCAGGAGCGCCGCCCGCGGGTACCGTCCCCGGCGGCGTCCCGCCCGGGCACCGGCGCCGGTTCCGGCGGCGTCCGCGGGCCCGGGACCGAGCGGGGGCTGCTGAGCAGCTGGTTCGGGCCGGTGCCGACCAGGAGCGCGTTCGGGCCGGTGGCGGGCAGCACCTGATTGGGCCCCGTGCCGACCGCCACGTTCGCCAGCATCCGGTGGACGGAGGCGACGTCGAGGCGCTCGTCCGGGTCCTTGCGGAGCAGCCCGGTGATGACCGGCTCGAGCGGCCCGGCCTGCGTGGCGGGCGCGTGGTCGTCCATGACCACGGCGGTCAGGGTGGCGAGGGCGCTGCCCCGCTCGAACGGCGGGTGTCCCTCCACCGCCGTGTAGAGCGTCGCGCCCAGCCCCCACATGTCGCCGGGCGGGCCCGTCTTCTCCGCGCGGGCCCGTTCGGGGGAGATGTAGGACGGCGAGCCGAGGATCGCCCCGGCGGTCGTGGTCACCTGGGAGTCGGCGGCCCGGGCGATGCCGAAGTCGGTCAGCACCGCGTTCCCGTCCGGGCCTACCAGGACGTTCCCGGGCTTCACGTCGCGGTGCAGGATCCCCTGCGAGTGCGCGGCGTCGAGGGCGGCGAGGATCCCGAGGCCGACGTGGGCGGTCACCACCGGGGTCAGCGCCCCGTCTTCCCGGACGATGTCGCGCAGCGACGGGTACGGGAGGTACTCCATGACGATCCAGGGCCGGTCGTCCTCGGTGATGATGTCGAAGACGCTGACGACGTTCGGGTGGCTGAGCCGGGCGGCCGTCTGCGCTTCGCGCAGGGCACCGCGGCGCGCCGCTTCCTGTTCCTCGTCTTCCAGGTGCGGGGCCCAGCCGAGTTCCTTCACGGCCACGTCACGATTCAGCAACTGGTCCTGGGCGTGCCACACGATGCCCATTCCGCCGCGGCCGATCACGGAATCGAGCCGGTAGCGTCCCGCCAGAACGCGCACCTGCTCAGCAGCGCCCATGATCCGCCAATACCCTCTTAAACATTTATTTATCCCACCTGTCCAAAAGCTGATGCTCGCGGTACATCACCGTACCGTTGCCTGCTCTCCAGAGGTGTACGGATACCTAGACAGACCACCGCGAAACCATTATCCCAGCGGCGGCGCCGCCGGAGTCAGCGCAGTAGGTCTTTCTGAACCTTTCCGGTGGCGTTGAGCGGCAGCGCGTCGAGGAATTCCACCGAGCGGGGCACCTTGAACCCGGCCATGCGCGGCTTCGCCCACGCGATCAGTTCCTCCTCCGACAGCCCGGCGCCGGGACGCAGGACCACGAACGCCTTGCCCACCTGTCCCATCCGCTCGTCGGGGACGCCGATCACGGCGGCCTGGGCGACGGACGGGTGCTCGGCCAGGAATCCCTCGATCTCCGCGGGGTAGGCGTTGAAGCCGCCGACGATGAACATGTCCTTCTTGCGGCCGATGATCTTCAGCCGCCCGGAGGCGTCGACCTCGCCCAGGTCGCCGGTGTGCAGCCACCCGTCGGCGTCGATCGCCTCGGCGGTCGCCTCCGGGTCGTCGAAGTACCCCTTCATGACGCCGTAGCCGCGGGCCAGGACTTCCTTGTCGCCGGAGATCCGCATCTCGAAGCCCTCGCACGGCGTGCCGACCGTCGTCGCGATGTCGGTGAACGAGTCGCCCTGCCGGGACGCGGTGATCGTGCCGGCCTCGGTCAGCCCGTAGCCGGTCATGATCGAGCCGAACGGCAGTTCCTCCTTGATACGGCGGATCAGCTCGACCGGGATGTCGGCGGCGCCGGTGACCGCGACCCGCAGCGAGCTCATGTCGTGCCCGCCGCGGGCCTGGGCCTTCAGGAGCTCGTGGTAGATCGTGGGGGCGCCGGGCAGGACGGTGATCTTCTCCCGTTCGACCGTGTCCAGGACCTTGTCAATGTCGAACACGGGGAACGGGTAGATGGTCATGCCGCGGATCATCGACGCGATCACGCCCGCCTTCCACCCGAAGATGTGGAAGAACGGGTTCACGATCAGGTACCGGTCCCCCTCGCGGGTCCCGGCCAGCTCGTTCCACTCCGCGTACAGCCGCAGCGTCGGCGCGTGCGGCATCATCACGCCCTTGGGCCGGCCGGTCGTCCCGGACGTGAAGATGATGTCGGCGACATCGTCCGCCGCCACCTTCACCTCGGCCGGGGAACCGCTGGCCAGGAAATCAGACCCCAAATCGATATTCCGAACGGAGGGTGGCGTCTCGTAGTCGTTGCCCAGGAAACCGGGCTGGGTGAGCACGAGCTTCGCGCCGCTGCGGGTGATGATGTCGGCCGCCTCGGCCGCCTTGAACCGGGTGTTGACCGGCACCAGGGTGCCGCCCGCCGCCAGCAGGCCGAACGCCGCGATGATCCAGTTCGCCGAGTTCGGCGCCCAGATCGCGGCCCGGTCCCCCTTCGTGATCCCGGCGTCGATGTAGGCCCCGGCGGCGGTGCGGATCCGGTCGCACAGCTGCGTGAACGTGAGGCGCAGATCGCCGTCGACGACCGCCTCGGCGTCGCCGAAACGGTCCGCGGTGGACAGCACCATCTCCGGGATCGTGTCCCAGGTTGACGTCATGAGAGCCCCTTCCGGAGGATGAACTTCTGGATCTTGCCGCTGGCCGTGCGGGGGAAATCGTCGACCCGGCGGACGTCTTCGGGCCACTTCTGCCGGGCCAGGCCCGCGGCCTCCAGGTGGGCGCGGATACCGGTCAGCGTCGGCGTCTCGCACCCGGGGCGCATCCGGACGATAGCGGCGGCGTGCTCGCCCAGCCGCTCGTCGGGGGCGGCGACGACCGCGACCTCGGCCACCCCGTCCATCCGCAGCAGCAGTTCCTCGACCTCGGCGGCGCTGACGTTCTCGCCGCCCCGGATGATCACGTCCGACTTCCGGTCGGTGATGGACAGATAGCCGTCGCCGTCGAGTGCCCCGATGTCGCCGGTGTGGTACCAGCCGTCGGCGTCGAACATCTTCTCCGTCAGGGCCTCGTCGGTGTAGCCCAGGCACAGGTCCGGGCCCCGGGAGAGGATCTCCCCCTCCTCGGTCAGCCGGATCTCGGCGCCGGGCAGCGGGATCCCGTCGGTGTAGAGCCGCTTGTCCCTCGCGTCGGTGTAGAGGCATCCGGTGACCGACGGGTGCTCGGTGGACCCGTAGGAGCGGAACACGGTGATCCCCAGGCCGTCGAGCCGGTCAGTCACCGCCGCCGGGACCGGGGCGCCGCCCAGGCCCGCGTACTTCATGTGCGCCAGCTTCCCGGGCGTGAAGTCCGGGTGGTCCAGGACGCTGGTGACGTAGATGACCGCGCCGCCGCCGATCGTGAGCCCGTCGCTGTCCATGAGGGCCAGGGCCCGGCCGGGATCCCACTGGTCGGTGAGGTTGACCGGCGCCCCGTCCAGCACCGGGATGAGGAACGCGTTCAGCATGCCGATGAAGTGGCCGACCGGCGCCGCGGTGAGCTGCGGGCCCCGGCCGGGCGGGAAGATCGCCCCGAGCTGCCGGGTCTCGAAGCCGAGGGTCTGGTGGCTGTGGATCACGCCCTTGGGGTCGGACGTCGTCCCCGACGTGAACGCGATCAGGGCCGGCGCCGCCGGGTCGGCGGGCGCCACCCCGGTGAACGGCCGGTCGCCGTACAGGTCCTCGAAGTCACGGCCCACCACCCCCACGATGGGAACGCCGGCCGCGAGGTCGGGCTGATACTCCATCCGGCCGAACTTCTCCGCCGTGATGAACACCTTCGGCTTCACCGAGCCGAGGATGTAGCCGACCTCCTTGCGGCCGTAGAAATGCACGACGGGCACGACGACCGCGCCGAGGAACGCCGCCGCCCAGAACGTGATCCCGGCCTCGGCCCAGTTCGGCAGCTGGAAGGCGAGAACGTCCCCGGGCCCGACCCCGCGCGCGGCCAGTCCGGCCGCCAGGAGCCGCGCCTTCTCCTCGACCTCGCGGAACGTCCCGGACCACGGCCGGACGTCGGAATGCACCCGGAACGGCGTGTCTCCCGCCGCGTCCAGGCCTCGTTGCAGCAGGGCACCCAGGGTGTCGCTGGTCCACCAGCCCTCTTCGGCGTAGCGCTGCGCCAGGTGCGCGGGCACGGTTCTCATGCGCCGATGATAATTGTGTTCTCGCTTTGAGAGAAGCTACATTCCAGGCATGGGCTTGGAAGAGGACGCCGAGGCGGGCGGAACGATCACGATCACCCTCGACGGGAAGACGAAGCAGATCGGGCGGGTCAGCGGCATCACGCTGCTGCAGCACGCGCGGCGGGCCGGGCTGACGCCGCCGTTCTCCTGCGAGGCCGGCGAGTGCGCCACCTGCATGGCCCACGTCACCGCGGGCGAGGTCACGATGCGCAACAACGAAGCCCTCGACGAAGACGAGGTCGCCGACGGCTGGGTTCTCACCTGCCAGTCCGACCCGGTCACCCCCGACGTCACGGTCACCTACGACGACTAAGGAGCCTGTCCTGTGGCAACCCCCGCCGGCATTCCCGAATACCCGATCAAGCGCCCGGCCGGGCGGCCGTTCGACCCGGCGCCCGCCCTGACGGCGAAGCAGGCCGAGGGCCCGCTGCACCAGGTGAGGCTGGCCGACGGCAGCACCGCGTGGCTGGTGACCCGGTACGCCGACCAGCGGCAGGTGCTGCGGGACCCGCGGGTCAGCGCCGACCCGCGCACCCCCGGCTACCCGAAGCAGACCCCCGACATGGACACCGAGCAGGCCTCCAGCGCCGGGTTCATCATGCTGGACGACCCGGAGCACCAGCGGCTGCGCCGCATGGTGACCTCCCCGTTCGCGGTGAAGAAGGTGCAGGCCATGCGGCCCGGCATCCAGAAGATCGTCGATGACCTGATCGACGGCCTGCTGGCCGGGTCCGGGCCCGTCGACCTCTACGCCGACTTCGCGCTGCCGGTCCCGTCGCTGGTGATCTGCCAGCTGCTCGGCGTGCCGTACGACGACCACGACTTCTTCCAGGAGAACACCGCGAAGATCGTCGACCTCGACAATGAGGAGCGCCGCAACGAGGGCATCCTCGCCCTCGGGGGCTATATCTACCAGCTGCTGGAGAAAAAGCAGTCCGAGCCCGCCGACGACCTGCTGTCGGCCCTGGCGGAGTTCATCACCTCCGGCGAGATCGACCTGGTCGGCGCCACGAAGACCGCGGTGCTGCTGCTGTTCGCCGGGCACGAGACCACCGCCAACATGATCGCACTCGGCACGCTGGCCCTGCTGCAGCACCCGGATCAGCTCGCGCTGCTGCGCGACAGCGACGACCCGGCGCTGCACGCCTCCGCCGTCGAGGAACTGCTGCGCTACATCACGATCATCCACATCGGGGCGCGCCGGGCCGCGGCCGCCGATCTTGAGGTCGGCGGGCAGACCGTCAAGGCGGGCGAGGGCGTCATCCTGCCCCTGGACCTGGCCAACCGTGACCCCGAGGTCTTCGAGAACCCGGACGAGCTGGACCTGACCCGCAGCTTCAAGAACCACCTGGCCTTCTCCTTCGGCCCGCACCAGTGCCTCGGCCTCCCGCTGGCCCGCCTCGAGCTCGAGGTCGTCTTCAGCACCCTGTTCAAGCGCATCCCCGGCCTGAAGCTCGCCGCCGCCGCGGACACGCTGACCTTCAAAGAGGAGGCCGCGGTCTACGGCGTCACGTCGCTGCCCGTCACCTGGTAGCGCCGGAGGCTCCGGCTCAAGTAACTAACTGAACGCGCAGTAGGTCTTTGCAAACCCAGCAAAAGAGAATATCGTTCTCACCAACGGAAGGAGCTTTTCCATGGCCGAGACGAAGGCGCTGAGTCCGCACCTGGGCGTGCAGGTTCTCGGCGCCGAGAACCTCCTCGACGAGGGCGTCATCGCCCAGTGCCTGGAGGCGCTGAAGTGGCGGGGCGTTCTGCTCATCCGCGGCGCCAACCTCGACGACGACCAGCAGCTCGAATTCAGCCGCCGGATCGGCGAGGTCGTGTCCCACAAGGACCAGTCGATCTTCACCATCAGCCTCGACCCGACCGTGAACCCCCTGGCCGAGATCCTCAAGGGCACGTTCAACTGGCACCTGGACGGGACTTACGACAAGACCCCGCAGAAGGCGACCACGCTGACCGCGAAGGTCGTCGCGATGACCGGCGGCCAGACCGAGTTCGCCTCCACCTACGCCGCCTACGAGAACCTGCCCGGGGAGACGAAGGAGCGCATCGACAACCTGCGGGTCGTGCACACCTTCGAGGCGGCGCAGAAGGGCGTTATCGACAACCCGACCGACAAGCAGCTCGCCGCCTGGCGGCGCCTGCCCCCCAACGAGATCTCCCTGGTCTGGCAGCGCCGCGACGGCCGCCGGTCCCTGGTCCTCGGCTCGACCGCGGACCACATCCCGGGCCTGGCGGCCGACGAGAGCCGCGAGCTCCTGAACGAGCTTCTCGACTGGTCGACGCAGGAGCGCTTCCGCTACACCCACGAGTGGGAGGAGGGCGACCTCGTCGTCTGGGACAACACCGGGCTGCTGCACCGGGCCCTCCCCTACGACGAGTCCTCCCGCCGCACCCTGCACCGCACCACGATGCACGGCGACGAGTCCTTCACATGACCGGACCCGCCACCAGGACAGCGGTCGTCACCGGCGGCGCCTCCGGCATCGGCGCCGGGATCGTCGCCCGGCTGGCCAAGGACGGCTGCAACGTCGCGGCGCTGGACCTGAACCCGCCCGCCGAGGGATTCGGCGTCACCGCCGACGTCACGGACCGCGACGCCGTCGACGCGGCCCTGGCCGCGGTGCGGGAAAAGTTCGGGCCGGTCACGATCCTGGTCAACGGCGCGGGCCTGGACGGGCACCGGAAGTTCCACAACATCACGTTCGAGAAATGGTCCCGGGTCATCGACGTCAACCTCAACGGCGTCTTCCACCTCACCCAGGCCGTGCTCCCGGACATGATCGAGGCCGGCTGGGGACGCATCGTCAACATCTCCTCGTCCTCCACCCACTCCGGCCAGCCCTACATGGCGCACTACGTCGCGGCCAAGTCGGCGGTCAACGGGCTCACCAAGTCCCTGGCCCTGGAGTACGGGCCGGCCGGCATCACCGTCAACGCGATCCCGCCCGGGTTCGTCGACACCCCGATGCTGCGCAAGACCGAGGCCCGCGGCCTTCTCGGCGGAACGGTCGAGGAGCACGCCCAGCGCACCCCGGTGCGGCGGGCCGGGCGGCCCGACGACATCGCGGCCACCGTGTCGTTCCTGGCGTCGGAGGAAGCCTCCTACATCACCGGGCAGATCATCGGCGTGAACGGGGGGCGCAACACGTGAGCGAATCACGACTCACTTCCATCCCGTACGAGGACTGGGACTTCGAGGCCCTGGCCGAGATCTCCCCCGGCATGAAACCCCCGGAGATGTCCGTCGTCGGGTTCTTCGCCCACCACCCGGAGCTCGCGCGCTCGTACCTGTCCTGGAACCACTACGTCAACAGCCGCCGGTCCTCGCTGTCCCGCGAGATCCGCGAGATCGCGATCCTGCGGGTGGCCCGGGTGCGGAACAGCGGCTACGAGTGGGCCCAGCACGTCAAGATCGCGCGGAGGGCCGGGATCAGCGACGAGACGGTAGCGAAGATCCGTTCGGATGAAAAGGTTCCCGGGGTCGCGGGGCTGATCGTGGCCGCGGTCGACGAACTGGCCGGGTCATCGGCGATCGGCGACGAGACGTACGCCGCGCTGGCCCGGGAGTTCAGCGAGAAGCAGCTCATCGACCTGGTCTTCCTCATCGGCACCTACTCAATGCTTTCGATGGCGTTCAACACGTTCGGCGTGGAACTGGAAGGAACTTAACTATGCCCCCGCACTTCCCGAAGCCGGCCGAGGGGAGCTGGACCGAGCACTACCCGGAGCTCGGGACCGGTCCCGTCGACTACACCGACTCCGTCGATCCTTCCTACTACGAGAAGGAGAAGGAGGCGATCTTCAAGAAGACCTGGCTGCACGTCGGCCGCGTCGAGCAGCTGCCGCGCAAGGGCAGCTACTTCACCAAGGAACTGCAGGTCGCCGACACCTCGCTGGTCATCGTCCGGTCCGGGCCGGGCGACGAGAACGTGCGCGCGTTCCACAACGTGTGCCGGCACCGCGGCAACAAGCTGGTGTGGAACGACTTCCCCGGCGAGGAGGTCAAGGGCACCTGCCGTCAGTTCCAGTGCAAGTACCACGCCTGGCGCTACAGCCTCGAGGGCGACCTGACCTTCATCCAGCAGGAGCACGAGTTCTTCGGCGTCGACAAGTCGCGGTACGGACTGAAGACGGTGCGGTGCGAGGTCTGGGAAGGGTTCATCTTCGTCAACCTCGACCCGGACGCCGCGCCCCTGGCCGAGTACCTGGGCGAGTACGGGCAGACCCTGGCGGGCTACCCGTTCGGCG
>Ga0131853_10019767_pt1 | contig 12253 bp, 4 predicted proteins | sample TergutLab28metaG_FD_92764 | JGI IMG/M metagenome (GOLD analysis project Ga0131853, IMG submission 92764) | Labiotermes labralis P1 segment gut microbial communities from Petit-Saut dam, French Guiana - Lab288 P1 (version 2) (version 2) | ecosystem: Host-associated > Arthropoda: Insects >...
ACACACACACACACACACACACACACACACACACACACACACACACACACACACACACACACACACACACACACACACACACACACACACACACACAGACACACACACACACACACAAACAGACACGTACAGCCCACAATTATTTACATAATATTTTTACTACGGGAAAAATAAGCTGATTTTTTTATAACCAAGTATTAGATGCGGGCTCGCATCTGCCTAATCTTGTTAGCCTGAATTATTTGCGTATCAGTTAAACTGTTCATACTTACGTACCGTAACACGTGCACACAGCACTGAATGGGAAAGATGGAGAAGGACGTGGTCCAACCAATTTCAAAACGGCGTTAATAATTTGTTCCAGCGAGACAAAGCAGTTTTGACATTTAGCGTGGGGCGACAACCAGAACCCTGGTTTGCCTGAATACGAAGCGGGTAATAGTGGTCGAGTGTCGGGGGGTTAGCACTCAAACTATCTATTCGGGGTTCGATTTTCAGCCCGAAGACCGGCACTGGACAGGTTTAATAATCAAGTCGTTCTCAGGTACGTCGTACATATGTCGCATAATATCACAACTGTCGTATCGCTACGCATTTTCCAACAGTAATTATCCTATAACATAAACAACCAACTAGATGCAACAATAACAATTTATTAATAATTTCAATCAGCTCAGCATGTTTCGGGCGATAATTTCGCCCATCCTCAGGAGCACTAGACTGTGTTTACAGCTGGTGATATAATGCACCGGCAATGCCGCCAGCAGGCAACATCGCCCGAAACATGTTGAGCTGATTGAAATTATTAATAAATTGCTATTGTTGCATCTAGTTGGTTGTTTACAGTATTGTGTCAATGGTGCACGGTCACACAAACATGAAAAAGTAATTATCCTATCACTGTACGCCAGGTAGTCTTCACGTCCTGATACAGTCGTTAAACAAACAATAAATATGTCTATAACATGCCTACTAACCTGCGCCCTGCTATTGTTAAACTCAAAATTTTAACCACGTCTATACGAGGGTTTGTGGGCCGGGTAGCTCAGTCGGTATAGCGACTGAGCTACGGGCTGCACGGCCCGGGGATCGAATCCAGGTTGGGGCGAGATTTTCTCCCACCTGTCCACACCGGCCCTGGGACCCACCCAGCCTCCTGTACAATGGGTGCCGGGACTTTCTTGGGGGAAAAGATCGGCCGGGACGTGACGCTGACCCTCCACCCCCTTCTAGTGCCGTGGCCAAGAAAGAGTAGAGCTATACCTCTACTCCCCAACGGGCCGTACGGCCTGTACAGAGCCCCAGTGCCTGTACAAGGGTGCACTTTATTTTTTTTATAGGAGAGTTTGCCAGAAACGTGCACAGTCTCTGACATTGGTACCCCTGTGTCAGTCCTTTGGCTTGTAAAGTAAAAATTGCAACGGTTTTTCTTTTTTTTAACGGAGGTTGGATTTGTTTACATTGCACGGTATGCCAGAAAGCCACGTAAAAGCTCTTTTTATTCTCCCAATTCCAACCCCACCACAGGGCGTCCGTTGCTTACGGTCTAGCCAATAGGGCCGTTCGCTACGCAAATAACTGGAGCTCATGCTAATTCCACCTTTAAAACATTAGTGCTTCAACAGGGGTCGCCTGCCGACTAATTTATTTGCGGTACGTCAGATAGGCCCAATCCCTACCTGTGCAATCGAACATCATTTAACCTTTATAAACTAATGGTTACTATACGTACCACCAGCTTAAACATAAAAAACCCACACTTTACAAACAGAGCGTATTTATGTAATATTGTACGGATTTCAAAGCCAACGTCCATTGTTCTTCATACGTGACTGGTTTTTGTAACCGAGATGGAGTGTATTTACTGCGCGGTCCGGAATGGTTCATTCAAATGTTTATGATGTTCTTCGATGTCACAATTGTACAGCTTTTAGAAAAAGTTGATGTTATTGCGGGCAGCTACTGAGGGCTGGATGAGACAGTTAGGCAGCAAAGCGAAATTTGAAATCTGTGCTTTCCTAGCGACAGTTTAACAGTAGTGTTCATCAACGTGTGGGTCGCGGAGTGGCAGCGGCCCCGTTAATTATTGTAACGACAAGAAATATTATTTTCCATAATATATGCAAATTCTAAAGTCAATCAAGTTTCTCTAAAACTAAATATCTATATGCAATAATTCTTTATATTACACCGTTATCCGTACAATAAGAACCAGCAGGTTGCAATAATTACTTTCAATTTATTTCAATAATTAACCTCTACATGTTTCGAGCAGGCTTATTGTTCATCATCAGGAGGTACTACTAGCTGTTGGCAGGTTCCCGATCCTGCCAACAGCCAGTCAACATAAACGCATGACATATACCACTTGCTGTATATACAGAGTAGTACCTCCTGATGATGAGCAGTAAGCCTGCTCGAAACATGTACAGGTTATCAGAGTTTCATTTATTCACCAACTTATGAACTAGTGAGTTGCCTTAAAAAATAACATTAAATTTTAATGTAAAATTTTAATGTTGTTTTTAAGACAACTCACAAGTGCGTCATTTGGTGAATAAATAAAATTTTGATAATATCAAGACGCACGGCAAGAATGTGAAAAAAGTAGAGGTTAATTATTGAAATACATTGAAAGTACAGAATGAACCCTGTTGTTTCTTATTGTATGAATATATCACGATGCACGGTCAACAAAACATCAAAAATAAGCCGTTGTGTTTTTCACTTGTTTTATATGATCCAGTGAAGTTCAATGTAATTTTAAGCATAGGTACGGTTGCGAAATATTAAAATTTTAAGAAACGCTGCATTTTCGCTGAGACATTATGCGACGTAAGTTCAGTCAAAGAAAGGAACTAACTGGATATGCATTGCTTTCTTATCCATATTTTAAAGACGTGTGGTAATAAAATTAAACAATCATAAACAAGTAATTCAATCAATCAATAAATTGGTTGATCAATCAGGCAGTTGGTTACTGCATCAAGTAAGCAATCAGTCATTGCAGAAGCCACACAGGAAGCTAGTCAAATTGTAAGCACGAAATTAATGTAAATAATTTTAAAAATCTAACACCAGTCTCACAGAACACACTGCATAAATACAGTTCAATAAGCAATGTTTAATAAATCAGCATCACAAAAAAATCCATAAAATATGGTGACGGCAAAACGCACCGCTTTTTATGTTAAAGCAGATTACATATTTTATATCCGCTATGATCTAAACGGTTAATTCGAAAAAATAGTGATTAATTTGAATTAATGAACACTGAGAATAGACTTAACAGAGAACATAAAAAACTTTTGTTTGTGTTTTAACACGAAGAGAGGAAATGATGATCTAATTAGTAGTACAAGAGAAACAGGCACATTGGTGTCACGTGGTACCACCGTTCAGCTTGCAAATAGAGAAATGGCACCATAACACATATTCACGGGGCAATTTGTATCTCACACAGCAAACAATGAGGTTTTGTTAATCTTCGAGAGCTAACGGTTTGTAAGTTTATACCAGCTGAGAAACTGTCCCCGATATAGTATTGTAAGAAATGAATAAGATCTTCATTTCTGGGGTTAGCAGAAACCCGGTCGTACTATATAATTCAAAAGCAAAAATCAGTAATGCAATTAATTTATTTAGCTTATGTAGTGCACGTGAAATTTTAGCGTGAAGACTCGAGACTGTGATAATTGTAGAACAAGATGTTGCGGTGAGCCTTAGGACTTAAGCGCGAGGAATTGATAAGAGGCTTTAGAAAGTGAGATGTTGAGGAGGTTCATAATTTGTACTTCTTGCCATTTAGGGCCTACTGTGATTATACAATGAAGCAGAATGAGAGGGGTGGGAATTTTGGTTCCCATGACGGAGAAGAGAAATTCATACAAAATATTGGTGAAAAATCTTGAATGAAAGAGACTTGTTGGAATACCTAGGCGAAGATGGTGGAAAGGAAGAAATCACTTGAAACATCTAAGGGTAGATTAGATAATACTATTAAAATGGAACTTAAAGATACAAATGAGTATAATCAATGTATATAATTCGTATCAATGACACACAACGGGATGTAAGGCTTTTAAAAAAGAGTCTTAAAAAAAGAGGATGGCAGTGACCCTATCATATTTGGTTCAGAAGAGGGACCCAAACCTGGCCGTCGTGAACGCGGTAAAGAACCTTCGATTTCCATAAAATGCGAAGCATTTCTTGGCTAGGCGAACACTTATTTTTCCCTTCAGAAGGACAGTGCTCCATGGAGATTGTTTCTGTTCTTGTTAAGAACTAGTAATAATCATCGTGTATCATCACGACTTATCTCCCTCATGGAGCAGTTACAGTACCCGTCCTGCCATCTGTGTGGAATTCGGTAAACCGATAAGCCTGGAAGACAAAACAATAGCAGGTAATATAGGATTAAACTGTACAAGTTGAACTAACTAAAAGACTCGTCTGGAGGATTTGCCACCCCAAAGAATTCGGAAGGTAGAAAAAGTGACACGTTTTATTGTGTTCTTATTACACTTTTACAGTGTAAAGTCCCTAACTGGCTCCCCCTCTCCCGGGAAATCTTCCCTGTGTCGTCAGGAAGGAGATGAGAAGATGGCAGGAAAGAAGGTGGGGGAGTCTGGCGCCAGACGAGACGGGGTAGGGAGATGTCTGGAGCATCGCGGAACTCGCGGCTCTTATAGTTTCTGGAGATCAAAGATGATATCGACAAGACAGTCAAAAATTCAAAGATAGTAATATGTCCTGCCAGTACTAAACCCCACAAATGTTACACATGATCAGCTTCAAGACATAGATGCAGTCCTCTGTGGGGGGTCACATGTTCCCAGCTTTTCACTGAACTCTTCCTACCAAAACTCACGTCTGCATCGCGTTCTTCTGGGTTAAGACACCGTCTGTAGTCTGGTGTGAGTGCGCGCGTGTGGATACCAACTGTTCGTAACAAGAATCCAATAGGCTATGTAGCAGTTAAAAACCTCTCGCCTCTGCTGGGAATCGAATTGCATTTCCTCGGCTGCATAGTCTATGTCGTTGTCAGTATACCGAATACGATTAAAAAAAAAATATGGCGCAAGATCAATCAAACCACTGCTGAACGTTTAAATCCGCCACTTAACCTACTCGGCAAAATTCATCATTGGAGACAAAGACAGGAGGACTACACATCTCGAGACCATTGGAATCCAACTGACTACAACATATTCACCTAAGCCAGAAAAAGGACATCCACCCCAAAAATTTAAGGGAATCTGCAATTAATTCTTCACACACACAAACACCACACACACACACACACACACACATATATATATATATATATATATATATATATATATATATATAGTGCAGGCTTTGTGATTTCTACTTAAAGGAACTTTTTAAGTTACGTCATTGTAAATTTTTGATTCGCATTTCCGGGCTTCAAAGTTGGACGGAAAAAGCAATAATTTCTTGGCTGAAGGATGGATAATTTTATTAAGTAACAATAAAAATAATAATAATTCAATTATTATAATAATAATTCAATTATTATTATTTGAGGCAGACACAACATTCACAAGGCTAAATACAGAGAAAGACAGCAGAAGAACATAAGGAATATATACAAATACCAGCAACAAACAAAAAACGCGTAGAAAAGAGATAACAAAAAGCCACACCTAAAAATAACAGGATAAATACCACCATAATTGTTAAAGAAACATTTGTGAAATGATCATGTTCCGGAGGTGGACGGTGACAGCACAGTCGTTATAGCGACTCGCTACAGGCCGGACGATCCGGAGTTCGCATCGAAGTGGGGGGGATTTTCGGCAAACTTTCAGACCGGTGTGACTCACCTAGCCTCATAAACAATGGGTGCCTAGTCTCTTTTTCGGAGGTAAAGCGGTGTTGACATTCCACTCCAACTAGCGCAGAAATTAAAGAAAGAATTTGACGTTCAGGTGACCGTGTATCGTGACAAACTCTTATAATAAAACTAACTAAATGCACTATTTTCTCAAATTTATTTTTGGAATAAAACTCTACATGTTTCGGACAGTTCCTCTGTCCATCATCAGGAGTTCTTCACTGTACACACAGCAATGGTATATGTCATACAGGGTTGCTGTGTGTACAGTGAATAACTCCTGATGATGGACAGTGGAACTGTCCGAAACATGTAGAGTTTTATTCCAAAAGTAAATTTGAGAAATTAGTGCATCTAGTTGGTTTTATTATAAGAGATTAAAGAATGAGTACAGCTATACCTCTACTCCCCCTCTGGGCCTTCGTGGTCATTTCTAGGATGAATTTTCATGTTCCTGAATTTATAGACACTACAGTTATGTTCATTTTAATTTGTGAAAGATAAGGCCAGTTTCTAGGGAAATAATCGTATAAACAATACATAAAAACTGATACAGTGAAATTAATAAAGGATTTAAAAAATAATTCATTAAAATGCAGATTATTTACGTGCTAAAACAACAGCCCGTAGGCCAATTACGGAATAATGATAATAATAATAACAATAATAATAATAGTCATGTACTCATTCAATTTTTGGAACATGCAAGGGCGTCATACCACACCAAACTGCAAAGTATCAGAAAATTTTCGCAGTCAGGATATTACACAGGTCCTTAGAAAGCAAAATGAAATTTTTGTTCTCAGTGCGGTAGGAACTGAATATTTATTTAAATTACATGCTTCTTCTCCGAGCCCTAACATTTTCGTCTGTCTGTACTATTCCAGAAATATTTCACAGTTATATTCATATACTTGTGGGGACCGCGGTAGCACAGTGGTTAAGGTGCCGTGCTACAAATCAGAAGGTCGCTGGTTCGATCCCAGCTGGTGTCAGTGGATTTTTCATTGACATAAAGTCCTCCCGATCGCACTATGGCCCTGGGGTCGACTCAGCCTCTAACAGAAATGAGTACCAGGAGCTTTTCCTGGGGGTTAAAGCGGCCGGTGCGCAAGGCTGACAACGCTACCACCATCCTGTACTGTTGTCATGAAATCTGGGAACCTTAACTTCCTAGAACCCTCTGGGCCTGTAATGGGTCTGATTATTTTTATCCATATTCGTGTTACTTTTAGTACAAAGACAAAAGGGGCGAAGAGTGGGAACCTTCCAGCAAAGCTAGTCTTCCGAAAAATGTCACCTCTATATTAAATCTTCAGTTACTTTAGTGCAGTGACATAAAATGATAACTGTGTTCCTGGATATATTTTGGCATCATGTTGTTGAAAAATAAAAGCAATATGAAAAGCAGTGGGACAAACAAAAATAACAAAGAGAAATAAATGAACAGGAAGAAATAAAATAGGAGAGGAAAAGTGAGGAGACCAGGGAGAAAGTGGGAGACAAATATGCATATACAAAACGCGAAATATACAAAATCTGAAGGAAGAGGGAATATCAGAGGACAATCAACAGAAAATAGCAAAATATAAATCAAAGAATGCAAAAAAAATTACTGTTCGAAATGAATGTGTAGTGTACAAGAGCAAGGAATATGGGTAGAATGAGAGAAGAAAATGAAGAAGCTGGAAATAGCGAGTAAGTTGAAAAGAGGTAGTAGTAATAGTAGTGATGTAAAACGCAAAAGAACGATGACATGAACAGGAACGGAGATCAAGAATCACGAAGTTGTGAAACGGCACATTTCAGAGCTTTGTTCCTAGGGGAGGCATTACTCGTTCAAATCTGTTGTCCAGTTGTCACCCCTCTGCCTTGCAGTTTCTATCTCCACTTGTTGGACTTACAACAACGACACTGTGCGAAACAGTGAAAGTTAGTTCTATGCAGGTCTGGTTCCTTTCGTACTGGTACTCGCGCTACTTCCTGTCACATACAACAACTGCTTTGGGGTTGTTTGGCACTGCATACATTTGAGCCCAATTTCCTTTAATGAATAAAGCAGTGTAACTATTGGCCTATCAACTGCGACCCGGCCAACTTAATTAGTAACCACTCAAGAAAGGCAAACCAATCGACGGAGAAACCAACCATATTAATAGTAAAACGCAGGATCTTCCTTGAGAAGTAAGAATATAACTTTACTTTTGCCTGCCTGCGATACTGTTAATAGTTACCCCTACAGAATAGCGACAACTATGACCACTGTCTAATAGTGAGGTAAATAGCAGTCACGAAACCACAACTATGGTAGTGTGGATTTATTATGGTATATAATAGCAAAAAATAACTACATGTTTCGGCCAGTAGCGGCCATCTTCAGGTTATTAGAATTTTGCTCAAAGAGTATCATATGTATGCCTATATTGCGAGGTGATGCTGAGATCTCATCATCGTTACGCGTTAAAATCAGTTTATTTAGTAGGAAGTCTAATGGTCTTTTCTACATACAACGGGGATGACACACCTCAGAATTATGACCACTGTTTTCGCCCCAAAATGTCACCCAGTGCCACTTGATATACAGACGTACCAGCGTTTCGAAAGAGCATTCTGCCTCCATCTTGAGGGCAAAGCAGTCCTTTTGCGGCGCCACACACAAGAAGAAAGCAATTTCAACTGACTCAGTGATTTATGAAACAGAAATGTCAACACCTTTTACAAAACATCTGGCCAATGGTTCTTATCTAGAGCTATATCAGTGTACAAGGCTCCCAGAACTATTTCGTAAAATCCGCTTTCATATTATCATCCAGTAAATACAGATATCTAATGATACTGTTGAACGAGTGACACGCACCCGATTCGTGTTCGAGGTGGCCCGAGTTAACACCTCAGCACGGCAACCGGCTATAATGACAAGTGTTGTGTAGGTTTCGTTTGTCCTCGCAGCACATAACGGCACATTATGTCAAATTAAATTACACCCACCTCCTTAAACATTGTCACCAATTCAGTATTCACCCTTCATCCTAGTTTCGTCTCCATAAAATTGGAGATACTGCCAGTGTTGTTACACAGCCCATAAACAACAAGACACACACTGTACATATAAAAGTAATTTTGAGGCTCTTTAGTGTAACCATTGTTGCCGTGGTAAAGCAATAATTATTTTTACATATTCAGAGCGTGTGTTTATAGCCTTAGGTATCCAGCATGCTATGACCATGCGCCAGATTGCCAACTGTGGCCTGTCTGGCTCAACAATTCTTTCGTACATTATCTCATAAGAGACATGATTTTCAGGTAAAAAAAATCTACTAAACATAAGGTTTATTTTGATTTTCTCAGAAAATTTTGTCTGAAACATTTCTCATTCTAAGAGGAAGTGGGCGAGATAATATCACAAATGTACACACGTGTTCATGTGAAGTGCCCATTATTCTTGTCAGATTTATTCCAACTTGAAATTTCGCTACCGAGTTTTGGAAATATACTAAAATAACAAATTTCGTGAAAATACGTCCGAGTTCTTTCATGCAGAAGAATAGGCACACGTACAGAGAAGCAGACAGACAGACAGCTAATAGTCGTCATCATCATAATCATCCGTCACGAGTTAAGCCTTGATAGACCTGCTTCGGCCTACTTGGCTTTATTCCTTTTTACTTAACCCTCTCCTTGCCAAAGTCCGTCGTCAAGTTGGCCGTCGTTTTGTCTTTACAATGAAGCTTGAAAATAATACTTAATTCTCTAGGGGGGAGGTCACTAGCCTACCGCCAGGGAGTCCAGTGGTGAGGCTGCCGCCCTTTAGCCTGTGGACAGGCGCGTTCTGCAGCATTTCTTCTGCGAATGATGGAACAGGTATACCGCTGTGACTCGATTGCCAGAGCCCCTTTAGTTAGGGCAGGTTGCACCATAGACAGGTGAGGATGGGGTTTGGTGGGAGAGGTTACTGCATGCACTTCACTACACCTTGCTAATAGAAACTTTTCGAAATTTTGCGACCACGACTAAAAATAAAGCAAGGTATGCAACATTTTCAAACCTTTGGACAATCCGGCACGAACCGTATTCTCGCAATGCACGCTACTAAGGAAATGAGAGGTGAGTTGTATAGAATTGGGTTAGCATCCGTATGAGGGAAGCAACAGGAATGTAACCTAAGTGAAATAATAGGATCTTAAAAGAAAACTATAATGATACGAAAAGACAGAATATGGCAGCAAAAATGAATGAAAAAGTTCGTTAGGTGTGTATCGAGAGACGAAGTAGATTGGAATGTATATACTCGTACTTGTCTAACACAACTACATGATGGTACAGACATGTATATAATTTATTACATAAAGAACAACTACATGTTTCGGCACTTTTCATTGGCCATCTTCAGGTTGATAAATGAAAAAAAAAACTTAGTAAGCAGCTATACTCGACTTGTGTTGGTTGTATAGAGTATGGAGGTAAGAGGTGAAGTGGGTACGATATCTCGCGTGTGTTGTGTAGGATGGGTGGTGTGGGTACAGGGGTTCTGCTATTATTGTTATTCTAGGTTAATATAGTTGGATCTATGTTACCATCTTATGTTTGTAGAGATTATATGTACATGTACACTTAGCTTATAAATATACAGTGTGAAATTTTATATAGACGAAGTTTACTGGGATAAAAATAAGGTATAGAATGCTGTACTAGACAGGAAACAAGCGGGACAGTTTGATTGTTGGCATACACGTGGGAATTTGAAGCGATCAAAAGAGAGATGCAGGAAGATACTTCTTGTTTTTTTTTTTTTTTTTAATGAAGAAGATGTCAAACATACGTAGTAAATGCTCAGAGACATGGAAATGAGAAAGGAATTATTAAACACAAATGGTTGGATGTAGTGTACAATGAAATATTAAGGTTTACTAACAAAAATCTGGTTATATATCTAGGCAGATAACGAGAAAAATTAAGTGTAGGTTGCTTAGTAGATAGAAATCTTGAAATTTTACTTACAGCTGGCGAAGTGGGTCTACCACCGTGACAACCAGGAATTAAACACAAGGTAGTTCCAAGAAAAGAAAGATGAAATAAACGTAATAATAATAATAATAAAAGGACGACTGGGACTTATTCAAAGTCATTCAGAAAATACATGAGCAACATACCAGGAAAGCATGAAGTTAAGGAGCTACAGAAAACAGCCACATTGGGCACTGCACACATACTTCGGAAAGTACTAATGTAAAAGTACAGTAGATTGAACACTGAATCTAACGATATAAGCACCATGAATAGTAACAACAGAATAGCTGCAACACTGTATTCCCTAGGGACATTGTTTGTCTCAGGAATATAAGTATAAATACCCTGCATAAAGGAGATGATGATGATGATAATAATAATAATAATAATAATTTATTTCTGGAATTGATCGCATGAGGAATATTGATTGAAGTGCGTAAATTATAAAGCTCTTCATTTTAGGTTATGTTTCTTCACCCCAGTATTACTTCCTGCTACTAAGGCCCTGACACACTTTACGAGTTTGTATTCAAGCATACACACACTTTAAGATTACGGTATTCTGATAAGTGACGTGGTGCATTTTGGTAGAAGTATAGAATAATATTCACCGGCACACTTCTACTCCAGATGTGGAGGCAGTAGGCATTTGGTAACTCTATGCCGGCACAGAATAAAAATGGAAGGAATAAAGAAACAAATAGAAGAACAGTAAGTACCACGGTTCAAGTTAGAGCCGGCAGGAACAAAGAGTCTGGCAAGTGTTAAACGGAACGTCCTGTGTTGTACGTAGGCTACATGCATCTGACAGGTCTCCTCGCCGGTATTTCCTCTATTTCTTTTTCTTTCTAAGCCCAGGACAAGTGTGTTGCTGCACATTTTCAAATAAACCTGTCTCTGAAATAAAGCTGACGTCTCTATTATACTAACATCTAGTCCAGACCGAGCTGGGGTGCTATCTGTGACCCAGTTTTGTGTACTGCAGGGGAAGAGACATTGCTGTTTTTACCCCCCACCAACAACTCAATGTGCTGGGACAGCTATAAAGAAAAATAAAATCGACGTAGAATTTTTCGTTAGGGAAGGTAGAGTGGGGGAGGAGGGAAAAGAAAACTAATCGATTTATAGATAAAAAGGTAGGGAATGGAGGAGGGTTGATTGAGGAAAAAAGTGGAATATGTAGGCTATATTGCAAGGGACAGTTTGACGTTCAGGTGACCGTGCATCGTGATAAATTCCTATAAAAAACCAACTATATGCACTAATTTCTCAAATTTATTTTTGGAATAAAACTCTACATGTTTCGGAAAGTTCCTCTGTCCATCATCAGGAGATTTTCACTGTGCACACAGCAATGGTATATGTCATACAGGTTTGCTGACAGCT
>Ga0131853_10019768_pt1 | contig 12253 bp, 7 predicted proteins | sample TergutLab28metaG_FD_92764 | JGI IMG/M metagenome (GOLD analysis project Ga0131853, IMG submission 92764) | Labiotermes labralis P1 segment gut microbial communities from Petit-Saut dam, French Guiana - Lab288 P1 (version 2) (version 2) | ecosystem: Host-associated > Arthropoda: Insects >...
CACCACACCACACACACACACACACACACACACACACACATACACACACACACACACACCACACACCACACACCACACACACACACACATACAAACACACATAATCAATACACAATTTTGCTAATGTCGTTCTGCATTACAGAAAACTCGTGATAGCAACAATTGAGATTACAGATTTTGTCACAGAGTATACAAACACTTCCATATATTAAAATTTTATAAATTGTAAGTTATTTAAAACAGTATGTATAAAATACAACTGTTCAAAAATTTATTTTCGTAATGGGAGATACATTTACTGTTTATCATTTACTGTTTACTGTTTACTGTTTACTGTTTTTCATTCACCTGTGCGACCAATGAAATTAAAATGTTACAATTAGATAATCGATAATAAAAATATTCTAATTAAATATGAAATTCCTTATGATATAATGAATTCACGAAAACAGTAATATTAGAAGAACAAAGTCAATGACGTCCACATACTAGTCGTGCACCCTGGGCAAAGTTCTATACCGCTAAGTGATCTACAGCTCTGCCGTAGCCAACTTACAGCTGTTCATATAAATAAAAATGATTTCACACATAAGGTTGGGGATGTGAGTAAACACTTTACGTTATATAGATTTAAGTGTATTCGATCGTGTTTGTTTGTGTTTGTGTTTCACAGTATAAAACACTTGAATTACTGTGCTATAAAACGGTCACAGCGAGATATCTGGTCTAAAGACATAGGGAATAGGGGGGGGGGGTGAACAAAATTGCACGGTGAGCAGATGCATGATTTGTACTGTGAGTGATTGGCGGTGGGTGGTGAACTGAAAGAGAGTGGGACAAATGGGACATGGGAAACGAACTGGAGAAATTAAAAATACACACAAAATTGTAGTTGGAACCCGATAGAGGAACAGGCATTTTTGGAGATGTAGGGCTAGTTGAAATGTTAATAGACAACATTATGAACTGGACACAAAAGATTAAAATTCCAGTTGCCTTCCGCTCAGTAAAATACAAAATCTTACTTCGCTGTACAAAATCAGCTAATGGAACAAATATGTCGGTGGCGGTTACAATTCTTTAATGATTTACGACATTACTTACTTACTTACTTACTTATTAACTCCGTGGTGCAAAGTCCTACTTGAGAAGCTGACTGGTTTGCAGCTAGCCAAGTATTTCACCGAATATCACGGAATCCAAAAGTTCATTACCACAATCACAAGCTTCCGCCATCTGTCTCTATCGTGGGCTCATCCAAAGCGGTCCATATACCCACATGCCAAAACCCGGAGATTCTTCCTATCATTATACACCACTCTACGACTAGGCCTCCCCACTGGTCTCTTTCACACCGGTTTCCCCACCAAGAAACTATACACCCCCCTCTCCTCAACCATATTCTGCACATGCCCAGCCCACCTCATTCTCATTGATTTTATCAACCACACAATATTGGGAGATGTGTGCTAATTATTCAGCTCCCCTTTATGCAATCTCCTACATTCCTCCGTTACCTCGTCCCTCCGAGATCCAAATATTCTCCTCAACACCACATTCTCAAACACCCTTAGCTTCCTAACCTCCCGCAAATTCAAGGAGCAAGTTTCACAACCATACAAAGCTACAGGCAAAATTATAATTCTATATATATTAATCTTTAAATTTTTGGGTAGCAACCTGGAAGACGAAAGATTCTGCACCGAATTATAGCAAGCATTTCTTGACCTCATTCTGCTCTTAAATTTGATTTGCGATATTATATTGAATTATATACAGCCTATTGTACATTACTTCTGACCCACATTGCTTTGTGTTTGTACGTGCAAATGGCGTGCCGACACTTCACGTGAGCATTGGGAGGGAGTTTTTAAAATATGTGACTTGTTCATGTTTCTAATTTGGTACATGTTTAAATAAATAATACGTGACCCAGCAGAAAAAAAATGAAAGGTGTTCTTTTGAACCTCAGCTGTAATGTGGAAGGCCTGGTCGAACACATTAGACAGAATGTTGCGTGAGAACGCAGTTGTGAATTTTGGCTTGAAAGACATATGAAATTGTTGTGAAATATTAGTAGTGAAACGTGAAGGGAACCTGCTAGAAGAAAAGAGAGTTTAATTGGCATTTTGAGGGAAAGTATTGATGTAAATATCTAACTTCTTTCCATACATTATTAAATACATCAAGGCCTGTAAACTCGATGTTGAGAAAGATCATTTTTATATTACCAACAGTAACATATTTCGGAAATATTCTATTGTGCATTATCAACTGGCACTCGACACAGTCGAGTTGTTAGGCTCAGGCCTCGACTACTTTATCCCCGTGGAAGAAGTTTAACACTTACTAACCAGGAGAATGTTTGTCCCATAGCTATTCTGGAAGTTTTCAAGGAGACAGAAATTATTCGCCCTTACTGGAATTCAAATTCAGGGTTCGTCGAGCTCACAGCCTCTTCTGTAGACGGACTGAGCGAATTTCTTCAAGACATCTGAAGTTCAGAAGGTCAGTAACTTTCTGACAAATTGCTGTTGCGTTGATTCGTGCAGTTTTACGCACATTTCTTTGACTGTGTTTCATGTATTAAGTTATATTTCTCCACGCGGCTTGTCAGTAAATAGTGAATGATAGACTGAATATCAGTAAGGAGTCAGTACCATATTAAATGTCAGTAAGCAGCCAATAACAGTTTGTGTGTTAGTATTGGGGAATTATAGATTAAATTTAAGCACGAAGTAAGTTGTAGATTGAATATCAGAAAGAATTCAATAACAGACAGAATGTCAGAAAGATTCACTAATTAACTGAATGTCACTCAGGAATCGGATATAGAATACATGTCAGTTAGAAGTCAATACTAGGGCGAATATCAGAGAAGTGTTAATAACTGATTTATGATCAGGGAGAGGAATATTTTCCTACAGTAATGCTGTTACTTCTACTGAAAATAGTACCTACTCTATGGAGCAGAATCCTTCTATAGAAGCTAACTGGTTTGCATCTAGTCAAGAAATTCCACCTATTTCATGGAACGCAAAAGTTTCAATACTGCATTTAAATGTACCCGCCAAATGTACGTATCTTCAGCCAGCTCGATCCAGTCCATATAACCACATTCCACTTACTAAAGATCAAACAAAATATTATCCTACCATTTACGCCTACGTCTCAACAGTCTCATTGTTCTCGATTTTATCAACAGCAAATTTTGGTTGTGCAATGTATATCGTTAAGCTCCTATCTATGTAGTTTCCTCCATTTCCCTTTTACCTCATTCCTCTTAGCCCAAAGTATTCTCCTCGACGCCCTATATTTAAATATCCGCTCTCTAGATTCCTCTCAAAATGTCAACGACCAAGATTCACACCCTTATAAAATAACAGGCCTAATTATATTTGTGTATATTTTAAACTTTAAATTTTTTAATAACAAACTGGAGACAAAATATTCTGCAACGAAATACAGCAAGCATTGCCTGACGTCAAAATGTTCTTCATTTCTTCTTTAATACAATTTTGTTTTGTTGAAGTTTTTACCAAATATTTGAATTCTTCCACTATATCTAAGGAACTATTATCAATCTTCACACTGAGACTTCGTAATGCATTCTGATTTCAATACAAGAACATGTACTGAGTTTGTCAGCATTTAATTCTACTCCACCCTCCTTACTTGTCATTATCAAAAATTCGTCTTTTACCCTTACAGTATATAACCTTCCATCCAAAATATTAACACGATCAGCATAAACCAAGGATTGATGTGTACCATTTAATTACAAATGAACCTCACCAAACTGAATCCTGCTAATAGCGTACTATACAGCATAGTTGAAATGCGAAAGGCGATAATACATTTCCATTTTCAAACCATTCCTAATAGGATATAAGTCAAATACTTGCCTATCCAGAATTTGCAGGACGTTTCAGCCAGACAAATTTTTATTAGGCTTACGAGCTTCATGTGTATACCAACCACAATCAGAATATTATAGAGGGTGTCCCAGGAGGAATGTGCCAGACTTCGGGAGTGTGTTCCTTATGTTAAAGTATATTGATATAACCCAAAACACCTATATCCAATGTTGAACTTTTACGGTGATAATGGCCAGAGAAGTTTGAAACTTTGAGAGCTGTTACACACTTATTGATTACCAAATACGTATTAAAACTGGCAGGAATATGTGGATTCTGTAATGTCAATATCTGTACTCAACATGTAATCAAAGTATAAGTGACATAAAGCCATTAAATTGAACTACATATACACTCGCATTAACGCCGTAGTCGTCCTTAGGGCTCCAAGCACAACAAATGGCGCTTCCAACTCCCGTGCAAGCAACTAAACATCACGTAGGCACGATTAACACTGCATTCCAAAAGCTACAAACCTCGTATTAGTTTGTCAGTACTTGCTGGTTCATTAACGATTATGAATTATTATTAAAAGGACTACATAAATTACAATAATAAATATTAACACACTCACTATACCACTCTTAATTTCGACTTGCCATACACAATAATTAGTTATCATAGAGTACCAAATTATTCAATGAATGTATTGTACCTAATGCAGTGTTATATTGCACACGCGAGTTCATTTATTACTGTTCGTTCAACTGATATTATTATCACCTTGATTGTTGATAAATTCACTCAAGCATACAATCCTTATGAGTATTGAATGTGATTACTGCACTATGCAGCCCAGAATTTTTACCCTTTGTTATATCACAATTATAATGAGAGGTGCTGCCTACTTGTTCCCCTTGGATTGCTACACACGCACACAATCACTGCCGCTAGAAGACTGCTGGAACCCCATGTTCTCTATAACACACCCTTATGGTGCCAGAACCCCTTGTTCTCTGTATTAAATGTAATAACACGAGTTGTACGTTCCGTATGAGCGGTTGCGTCCAGCCACTAGACTGCTGTGAGTTGTAGTATTATCACTCGTAAGACGCGAAGCTAACTACTGAAGCCAAGCTAACTTCAGACAAAGAAAGGACGCTATGACGTCGTATTTCCGCGTTAATATCTCTCCCAAAGATGCTGTGTAACACTTACACACAAATTAAAATAACAAAACCAAAACATAGCAAATTAGTTATTATAAAATTTGCTCTTAGCGTAACACATACAATTATTTAGTAATACAATTTATCTTATACAATTAGGGAAGCATAATTCAATGTTTTTAGAACAGGATTTATGACTCCACTTTTTAAAAATATAATGTATCGGTGCGTATTTTTTCGGAGGGTCTGAGGAGTAAATGAGAGGCGATCACATGTAGCAAGTTTCACAAGCAGACTTGCATGTACCAGCGGGGAATGAATTGCCCCAAGCAGCGTATGAAACACAGCTCTCTTTTGAAAAATTTCATGTAATATTTACGTTCAAACACAACTGTTTCAAGCACAGTTTATATATTTTAAAACACAACTTCCTTTGTTTAACAGTAAGCAATTAGTACCACACAAAAATTTCTTTATACTCTTGCAATTTTTACTGCTTTTTTTCGAGTAACTTAATTAAACAGAGATTTTAAGCTAGGAATTTATTCCTTGAGATACAAATGACAATGACACTTTGTGTATGTATCCGTGCCGCGAGATTTCTGTTAGGAATGCAGTATTTGTTACAGACAAGTATCGTCACGGTGCAGTACACAGTACTTTATATACGGTTTGTAATTAGCTTGTTTGATTGCAGAATGAAATTCACAGAAGTACGCTTTAAAAGTACAGTCATGCTCAGAAGATATATCACCGTCTCTTTCACATGACACCCGGCATTTAACGGTTAATAAACGGTAAGCTAGACGTCCTAGCTGTATTTGTTTCAAGACACTCTGATCGAATATTATTTCAGATGGCAGTTTCGGAAATAATTTGCTTCCAATGAAATGAAATTAATAATAAAATTGTAATAAAAAATTTAGAAAGTAAACAGATAACACAATTTTCTGCACCAAGTATGAGAGTCACGTTATAAAAAAAAAAATGACGCTCTATGTTGGTAAAAGTAGGCTATAAGTAGGCAGAAAATTGTGAGGAAGCATCGAGTACCTGCCAACAAAAGCACACACCCACACGAACAATTGTTTTTGTAACAATAATTATTTATGCTGTATAAACGGCGTATTACTGAAAGACGCAAAGAACGATGCATAATTCGGAGAGTCCAGAACTGACGTTTACTGGTTTAGTTGCGAATATTTACTGGAATGATGGGAGCTGAACGATACATATGTTTTTGTTCAAATATTTGTTGTTTTAAAAAGCGCTATTATAAAATTTAAACTTTTTAGTATTCTGTTAAATAAGATCACTAAAAGTCTATGAAAAAACTAATGAATTTAGAGGTAAATTATACATACATTTAAACAAACAATAAATTTTATGAACTATGTTAATTTTTCTGTAACCTAAAATGTGTAAATTACATTTCGGTACAGTTAAAGAGTCTAGCTTGAACGTAAGTATATTGTTATTTTGCTGGCTTTGTTAATACTTTGACGGTAGGCTGGAGGGTTACGTGTATTTACTGGTGGCGGTATGTGAGAGGGACTGGTGATGTGTGTTTTGTAGTAATAATTAATTAGTGCACGTGAATTGTTTAGTGAATCATTACTGAATATATATCTGTTTTAATATTGTTTTCTTCGTTAGGTCATAATTTGTAAGGTTTAGGCTACCAGTATTTGGATAACAAGTACCTAGGGTAGTTTTGAGCTACTGATGATTGACGGAACAATGTAGAACGCATTGAAGAAATTAATTTGAAGCGTTACGTCTTTTCTCATATACTTGCACGCACCTATAAATGTTAAAAATACATTTACGGCAACAATTCTCTTAATTATTTTGGGAATTTTTTAAACAAAATTTATACATATTTAAATGGAACCTTTTATAATATAATATAACACGACGCATTTGCTTCGCATGGACGGTACACTTGGTGTATAATTCTTATTGGCTTTTACACTAACAATTGTAAAGTTTTTAAAAAATAGAGAATACATTTCTTTATTCAATTCCGATTTTAATATTATTATTTGGTTACGCTTACATTTGTACGCTTTTAGGAAATAAATAATATGCCTGTATTATTTTGACATGTATTGACCCACCTTTTACAGAAATTTAATGAACAGAACTACACGACGTATTGATTGGCATTATATAACGTATCTGTTCATGAAACTGGCCATTTATACAGAGTTACATCGCTATAAGTCTGTTTAATTGCAGAAAACATACCCAATTAATGACAATTGTGTACTATCAAATGATATGGCCGTGACAACACATGGAGCAGAGCAGAACAGATTCATTGCTTACAGAGTGCGTAAATATAGTTACATTTGAGGGGCTGGCCGGCTGTCTTTACTGAAAAGATCCAGGTATCTGCCCATAATAAATATGGGTGAGTTTTACAGCGAGTCAAGGCAGTCTATTCGAAAAAGGCCTAAGTTTCTTAAAGCTTTCGGCAATTGAAGAACTAGACGTGACGGCACTAACTGAGCTATCAAGACTCATATTTTGTACAACGAATATTACTGAAATTATTAATTATGAAAATCTCAAAGCACATCGGTACGATGCTAAACTGAATGCGAAGTTGCAGGCCGCAACTCTTTGAGGTTAGATAGAAATTTATGGCACTGTGCCGAAAATGAATAGATTTGAAACAGAATACATAGGCGTAATGCTGGGTCGAGTTTACATTTTTTAACTTAGATCCTTAGATTTCACACAATAACTTTTACAAAGAGAATATTGGTGGTGAAACCTGAAAGAAAGAGACTACTTGGAAGACACAGGTGTAGATGGTAGTATAATATGAAGATGGATCTTCAGGAAATGGAATGTGATGAGCATGGACTGGAAAGATAGGGCTCCGGATAGGGACAGGCGGAATTCGCTTGTGAATGCGGTAATGAATCTTCGATTTCCGTAAATTGCGGGGAATTTTAGACCAGATGAGAAAAGGTTAGGTTCTTAAGAAGGGATCTAAGAAGTCATGAGAGTGGCGAGTACCGTTACTACTGTTTCATCACTATATTTAAACTTTTTCAATTACGGTTACGTATTTACACCGCTGTGAGTGTAAAAGAATGAAGCTTTCCTCGGCATATCTCTTTTAATATTATTATAATTTATTCAGATGTTTGTACGGCTTTATATTTTGTATTTAAATAATAAGATTTTTCAAAACTAATATTTATTAAATAACAGTAATTTAAAGACAAAATTATCTTGAACGTACTAGTTTCTTTTGAAAATTAAAGTATTATACAGTAGGTATATAGTCTACTGTTGCTAATTGCATGCAGTGCAAGACGACTACGTATAAAGTAATATGGTGATAGGTTCACGTAGTCAGTGTTGCCTTGGAGAAGTTATAAATATTAAATAATCCGATTGCGTGAGTCACCTATATATTCCACCGCGCAAAGAGCGCTGTGGCCTGTCAGGTTCAACAATATTATCCACAGTATCATATAAATCGCAACATTTCCTAAAACATTAATTAAGCGGAACAAATATATCTAGACTTCTGTACAACGCGGTACGGGAATTTTTCGATCTAAGAAGTTTTTATCGAGACTTGATCAAAAAGAGTATATCGGTCTCCAAGTACATTACACATTATTTTTTGTCACAATTTAATTAAATTTGAATTCTCTCGACCGATTATCAAATTATTATCTAAAATGTAATTGCATGAATTTCCGTCCAGTGGGATCCGTGTTATTCCAAAGAAAAAGTGACATAAAGGCAGGGCAACGATGAGGGCCATAAGGCAGCTGAACTGATGATTAAGCTTACTGTAGCTGCCGTGCAATAACTATGCTGTATCTGAGCACGACTGGTTTTTTCAAAATCCAACTTAAATTTTATGTGCATTTCGTTCATTCATTACAGAAGCAAGAAGGTCTTCATTTTTTTATTAGGTCAATATTTCTTTTAAAACATTGATTTTTTTAAGCCTTAAACGCTGAAATTTAGCTGCTTTTATTTTGGCAGTTCTAGTTCTACATGAGATGTTACAGGCAACGTGATGAACTGTACATAAATAATTGTAATTCCAGGTGCTTTCGACTAAGTAAAATAGACATTCTTCCTTCGCTATACAAGTTCTGCTAATGGAATAAATATGCTAGATAGGATTTAAATTCAGACGCTTGACGACAAACATAGGTGGTTTACCGCTCCGCTAACCACTAAGTCCTTTCGTTTATATATTTATTCAACAAATATAGGTACTGAATATTTTAAACCTTGTTTAAACTCACCTCTTTTTCTCTTCAAAATGCATTTTGTTTCATAATTCTAAAGTATTTGGTTCCTGTATTATTCACATTTTATATACAGGCTGTACTAAAATTAAAGAAATAATTCCGGCGCCCAAAGTTTAACAATCTGCGAAATATACTTAATTGTATGAAGTCACTTTTTACGTTAGTTCTGTCCCAGAGTGCATTGCGATTATTGCGTGCAGATGAATGCCGACATTTCACGAGACCACTTCATAGTGGTCTCGTGAAATTTCGGTTTGAAATGGATATTGTGCTGACGGTAATAATAAATCACATTAAAAATGACAACTATGTGGCATGGCAGACAAAACAGATCAAAGCGTTCATTATGATACAGAGCTGCAATACGAAAAGAATTATCGAACCCATCAGACAGAATGTGGCGTGAGAACGCAGTTGTTAACGGTGGGTTGGAAAAATGTGAAAATTGTTATGAAATGTTAGTTGCGAAATCTGAAGGAAAGCTACAGGAAAATTCTACAATGAAAGTGGCACTTTGAGACCAAATATTGATTTAATATCAGACGTTACTTCACACTTAATTTACATACAAATAGGCCCGTAAATTGTAGAGAGAATAAGTTATACTAATATTTAAAAAAATAACACATTTCGGTAATATTCCGGTGTGTTCTCAACAGAAATGCTAAACATTAAATTCACTCCAGATATAACTCCATGCTGACCGCTATATAATTTTCAGCTTTCGCAGCAGTTTACCGCCTCCAACTTCACAGTTCAGGCAGTCCAACACTTCAAGTTGTACACCAAATACTGAAAGTCAATAACCTTCACCAACAGCGCTGTACCAATCTGCACTGCAGCCAGCCCACTCATTACCGTACATCTCAGTTCCAGACACTCGCACACTTTTCACCTACTGCTGCTCATTTAACTGGAAACCTAACACCGACGGTAACTTTGTATTGTGCATCACCTCATCACTAGATACAGGTGAGTTGTTAGGCTCACGTCTGTGCCACTTTATCCCCAGTGAAGCCCAGTACATACTGACTAACACGCTGTGTGAACTCCACATCAATTAAGGACATTTTGGAGGGGAGAGAAACAAACGACTTACCGGAATTCGAAACCCGGAATCGTATAGCCCAAAGTCTCGTTGACTGAACAATTCCCTTCAAGAAATCTGAATTTGAGAATGTTAGTAAATTATTGACAAAAGGTTGTTGCTGTGTTTCGTGCAGTTTTATGCACCATTCTCTTCCAGGTTTGCTTGTTAAATGTTTCACTTTGCCTTGCGGCGATGTCAGTAAGGAGTTGAAAATTGCTGAATGTGAGTAAAGAGTGAATAATAGACGTAGCATGGGTTTAAGAATTGAATATATTTAGAGATACTGTTACTAATACTGAATACACTAGATGATAATAATCATTAAAATGATAACAATTGGAGCCGTTCTATGTGCATCCATTTTATCACGTTGTGGTGTTTCCTCAGGTAGCGATGGAACGAAATGTCCCACAGATATGAAAAGCTGCTAATATATTGAAAATACAGTTGCGGACAAGCGACAAGGGGTATCCTCCTGCTTGGAAATTTCGTGAAGCCCTAAAAACTCAAGACCGTAATAACTTACTGCTTTACGGACCAGTTCACAAACTTCGGAGAGGTACTGTTCATTTGAACAGAAGTAAGATATGGGAATTCCTTGAGTGGCTGTGAAATTGGTACCTTCACACGAAGGAATCTGTTTTATTGATTTGGTTGATTTTATTAACAAATAGTGAGTCCTTAGGAAGGCGCAGAAAATCACGGACAGCTTGCAGAAATTAATTCAATAGACATGAATAAAATATATATTTAAATTAGGGTAAATTTGAAGGTAATGAAGGTAACAAAAATGAACGTATCGAGCGAGTGGAGGAAGACATACCGAAGGGCGCTGACAGTTACAGCGTGCGCGAAGACGAGACAGAGAGGCATTTTGAAACTGAGAGGGAGAAAAATTTGGTCGATCGATCTATGACGTGAAACGTAATAGTAATAATAATTGTTCTCGATACTAATATCATGTGCGGGAGTAATTCCATAGTCACTGTCACAAAGAATAATAAGACTATACCTGCACACCAATACATATACAGGGTGTTTCACGACTTAAGACATTACTGCAGGAGGTGATTTCCTAGGTCTTTATGATCAAAAAAGTTCATATAAACAAGTGTCAGATTTTGGACGGTTACGGAGTTATGACTGCTTGAAACTTGGAATAAAAGGTTACAATTATTGACAATAAACGGAACAAAATAATAAACCAACATAATACATGATACATTTAAAGTATAAATATAAAATCAGCTTCGTGAAATTACCTTTAATTTGAACTGATCAGTGCTTAAAGCTGGTTTACGAAAATGCCACCGCCGGCCGCAACACAGGCTGCCGCTCGGTTGTGAACTGCGCTAGTTGCTCGTTGTAGTTTCCGCTGGCTATTTCTGATGCGTTCTGCGGCCTCCAAAATGCGACTAAGCAATTCATCTCGCGTTACCACCTTCACACGGTAAACCAGTTCTTTCTTCTATCCCCATACACAATAATTCAATGTGCTTAAGTCAGGAGACCTGGCTGTACAATTGTGTGGACCGCTACGTCGATCCATCGCCCAGGGAAACGAGATTTCGGGAAATTTGTAACTTCACTTGAAGAATGATGAAAAGCTCCGTCATTTTGGAAATATATACGACTTCGTTCATTTAGAGGCACGTCCTCCAAAAGTCGGGGCAATTCCTCCTGCAGAAATCTGAGGTACGCCTCTCCTGTAAGACGAGTTTCCAAGATGAAAGGACCAATCAGCTGATCGTCCAGAACTGCACACCACACATTGACACTAAAACGTAGTTGAAAGTTGCTTTCCACAGTGGCGTGGGGATTCTCATCTGCCCACACATGAGA
>Ga0131853_10019769_pt1 | contig 12251 bp, 12 predicted proteins | sample TergutLab28metaG_FD_92764 | JGI IMG/M metagenome (GOLD analysis project Ga0131853, IMG submission 92764) | Labiotermes labralis P1 segment gut microbial communities from Petit-Saut dam, French Guiana - Lab288 P1 (version 2) (version 2) | ecosystem: Host-associated > Arthropoda: Insects >...
CAGCCTACACAACACAACAAGTACTCGCTAGCTCCTGAAGATGGACGTATTAACATCTGAAACATGTTGAGCAATATATAATAAAGCAAGTGTCATCTAGTTGGTCAACCTTTATTCAAATAACAAAAGTTTTAATAATATCTTCTTAGCTGCATACAATGAGGCAAAGTGATCGGGAAGTCTGTTTCCTTAAAACATTTCCAAATTTCCTTCAAGCAACTTGCCCATGCTGTGAATTTACCCCTGAGGATACTTTGTAGACCTGTGATTTTTTTTTAGGGTACAGAGGAACTAATCTTTTCACTTGATGCTCACTGCAATTTTTTCTCCCTTTCTACTTCCAGTAGCACCTCACAATGGTCACTGATCCCCTGAACATTACTGCAAGAGGTGAACACACTTTTGGGCCGGACAAGATAAACGTCAAGCAAAGCATCCCCTCAGGTCAGGCTATTTACTAGCTGAGTGTAACCATTTTCCCATACCAGTCTATTTAAAAATATCTGGGTTCCCCTAGATTTTTCTGCATGACCATTCCAATCTGCATAAGGTAAGATGAGATCACCTCCAATGATGCTACACTTCGTAGTTCCTCCCATATTTCTGGTCTAGTCTGCCAATTTTTCTAACAACCGCATGTCCTCGTTTGGAGCTCTGTAGATGCCCAGAATTTCCCATATATTTTTTGGATCCCTACCTTTTACTTCTACTGCTTTCATCTCAAACATCTCATCAACCCATAGTTTGGTGCAAGTAATATAATTTTTTACACAAACACTCCACCACCGCGAGTGTGTCTGTCTCTTCTGAAAGTTGTGTAATCAGTCCTAAAAACTTCCGTATTGCTAATTTCCTCACTCAGCCATGATTCTGTGCCTATTACAACATCAGGGTTATATGTGTCAATTAAGTTCCAGAAATCTGAAGTCTTATTGTATTACTCCTACAGTTTACCTGCAGCAAAACCAATGGTTTACCCTCAAGCATGGACGCCACTAAACATTCCTCCTTTGTTTCAGCTTCAGTCTCCCTCCTTGCCGAATATGTCGTCACCACATCACTCTCAGCCCTTTCCCAAGCCGACGTCAAATGCTCTCAGACTGTCGTCATCCCCGTCTCCCCAGATGTCCCCTGGCTGGAAATCCCTACCAGCAGTCACTGTCACTCACTCCTCTTCTACTGTCTTCCGCCGCCAATACCACAGACTCTGCAGTTAAGTTGACCTATGTGTCTCGTTCCTCTTCAGTTAATGTGAAGGCCATCTCTACCAAAATCCCAGTCATCCACCCAACTATTTGGGTCTACAAAAGTAACCCCTAGAGTCTCAGCTAGCCACTCATACCTGCTGTTTATGGTTCCAATACGCTGCCATGACACATCTCACCTCTGCAACATGCCATTCAGAACTACTCTGGATGTTGAAAACTTATTTTTTGCAGTATTTACAAGATCATAGACATCTCCCATGACATAATCGAGACTTCCAGTTCATCTTAAACCGTTTGTTCCAACATGGATAACAACGGGGTCTGGGCTCCCTAAGTCTCTATATTCAATAACTCTATGCAGTTGTTCCATTCTAATGCCCGGAAAGCACTCAACTTTCATATATGAACATTTAGTTCCAACATTCCATATAATCGATTCACCCAACAATAAGCACTCTCCACCTTTATGATCACCTGGCAACCATATCCTGCCTGCCAACTTCCCTTCCAGCTGTTGCCAATCGTAACTATTCTTCCAGTGCCTTGTTCTTCCTTGTCAGATCATCAATTGAAGTAAAACATCCTGCAGTTTCTCCCCTAGCAGCCTGAGTCTCTCTGATCTACACTTATAACAGATCCATTTCCTACTCTCCACCACTTGAGCTTCAACATTACTATAGCTGTTATAGAACCAGCGTCCAAACGTGTTATACTGAGTTCCCGATTTTAGATTTCTGTTGCACCAACTACACAAAACTTGCGAAATTTTCTCAGCCTCCACACCAGGTCCAGGATTTTTCTCCACTCCATCAATTACCAACACCACAGCTAAAGTCATTGCACACAGAATCATAGTCCCCAAGGAAAATATTACTCATTCATTTCCTTGTGAAGTACGCCATGTTGTCCTCATAGCCCATGAAGTCCTCACACCCAGGTACCCACGCACACCCAGTAATCTTCCAGGTAGCAACCCATACTCAGGAGCTCTCAAAAAATATGTCTTCTCTCTATGACCCTTGCCTGACTACTCTCAACCCTTGCCTGAATACTCATGACCCTTGCCTGACTACTCACAACCCTTGATCATGCATACATGCTGACAAATATTCCTAATTTACCAATAAAAGGTAACTTCTGAGACAAGAGTTAAAATGCACTGAAGCCATCATAGTAGGGGACTGCAATTATCACATGAATTTCATAAATGAAAGTAAAACGATGGCTCACAGCTACTCTTATCAGTTGTCAAATGCTGACACAGAAAAATGCATCTTTTTCATATCCACAAACTCACAATTCTAATCTGATATATTCTCTTGGAGTCCTGTGGTTCTAAACTCTCATATGTAGGCTTTCAACTGACAGTTGTTCAAAATACAGCACAGCTTGCTAGGCTGTATTTTGAACAGGACCCACTACCACCTGTTGATAGTGCATCAGCTTTGGTGACGAGAAGGTCACTTGGAGAACAGCAGTCACAAGCCATGGCTTACAACAACCAAAAGCAGAACTGACTGTGTAGTGTATCATGCTCAAACAAAGAACAGATGCTGAATTAATACAAAAGATAACCGTCTGCCTTAAGATGCCCAACCCTGTTACAATACTTTGCACACTCAAAAGTGAGCACAACTCTATCCCAAGGAATATACAGTGGTATAGGAACCACATTTGGTTAATTACTGTTATAAACATTTATGATCATACTCTTCATACTTATTGATGTCTAACAATCATTAACAATTCAAAGACTGACCAAGACAATGCCATTAGAATGTGTGTTCATTGCTCTGCTTGTTTAAATGCTTCCTTCTTCCATGACGTCCAACATTAGATTCCCAGTTGTGGAATGTCTCTTCCTTTGGCAATAAAATAAGTAGCCTGAAAGCAAGCTTGTCAAAAAATATCTTTTTGAACAAAAGAACACTTACCTGCATATGGCTACCTACCAATATATCAAGCAAGAGAATTTAAGCCTTTAATGGAAATGAGGTGTTAGACCTCTACCCATTCTAATGCCCTACATCGTGTTCCAAACTTTGAATACTGCAGATTTTGATGTAATTTAAACTGCCTAATGGCTGGACAATCAGTTTGTCTTCTCATCTTCTTGATACCTAGTCCGAGACTTGAGCTGCAGATCCTGGCTGGTTACAACGTGGTAAGTGTAATACTGTATGCATACTGGTACATCCAAAGAATACCATACAAAAGCACAACTCTAGGTGGTAAGAACATGTTACAGCAAGGGAGGGTCACCAATAGAGAACAATTTATGACAATGTATATAATAACTTTTGAAGCAAGTAACTTTCCTCTGATGCCACATTACGTACGTCTTTCCACAGTTTAGCCACAGTTCATTTTTCCATAAAATATATATAAAAGTACTTACATTCACCAGCTTTGAACATTGTCATGTATCTGGACTTATCATGTGAAATGTTCCTGAAAAGCTTACTGTGAAAACGTGGATAAGATAGATCAGTCACCAAACTATCTACTAGATAAAAACCAATGTTCAATTTCCCAAAAGTAAAAAAATTCATGGGGACATAACTAAATCATATCTGGATCCCACCAGCTTTGTACTGTACATGATGGATAACCCAGGGCTCGTAATTTTCAGCTGCTGCAGCATGAAAATGAATACTCATCTGAAAAAGTGCCGAATACATTGTTGTACAGCACATTACCTCTCTGTGCCTGTATGCCCTCATGACAATAAGGCACAAATGCAACACGGCAACATTACCGTAAACTTGCAGTGTGTGTACATAATACTAACATACACTGTCCTGCAAATGCCAACAAAACCTCCCTTATATTTCATAGACAAAAATTGACACTTTGGCAGAATTGTCCATTCCTGCTAATAAACGTTAATACAAACTTTATGATTAACCACGCTAACAGACAAGCTTTCCTTTTAGCCAAATTACTTCGATTTACAAAACTGTAAGGGCCTGTACTTTTATTAATATACACACTGCTGTCATATAACAATGTAGTGCCATTGAAAGCAGTAGTTCTCATTGGATTAAAGTCTTACAGATTAAAGACAGGCAATAACTTTACACTCAATAACAAGACACAAATTCTCCCATGCATGGTTAAAGTAAAATGAGAAGCCAAGGGCCTATGTTCCAAGCAGAAATTTGCCACACAAACATGAGCTCCAAAAGTGAGAGAATCCAGTTTTGTGTTTTCCAAGTCCATGCATTAGAGAGCATTATATACTTGTATGATGAACCAACAAATGCATGTGTATATGTCCAAACATATATTATTATTCTTCACCAAAACATTCCAGTCACCCTTGTGACCATCATCAGGGTGTTAGATTACAATTAGTGCAAAAAGGCAGACGTATGAATATTTTAGAAAACTGTTATTTCCGTTTTTCCAAAATAATAATATGAAACAAACACAACAAGAAAGGAACCCGATTTTTGAACTGATTTATGACCTACAACTACACCACACATGCACCTAACAGTGCCCCATGCATATTTCTCACTACATACCTAACTTCCTCCCACACACAATTTGCATGTGATCCCTTCTACTGGGTACAATTTCACTTATCTAACATGAATGTAATTATAGTGACAACAGTTTTACCAAATATACAATTGTTTCATATACCTTACTGGTAGCATTATACCAATAACAATACTATTCCTTATTACAGGGTATGAACCAACTACTCACATCCACTAAATATAAACATGCCCAATTTTATTGTACTTTAACAAGAATTTAAACATATAAATTTTAACACCATAAGATTTGCTTGAGAATATCAGATGTAGTATTGAGTGGCTATTTGTACATTAACTGTATGGCGACATTAGTGACTGAAACATGCTGTTGAAGAATAATAAAATGTCAGTGAACATACTCATAAATGTGCGTTTGTTGGTTCTTCATATAAGTATATAACAATTCAGCACTTACTGCAACTTTAATTTGGCAGAACCTTGAGCTATCAATGTCCACACTATGTAAGTGTGCAGCAAATGGTGTGCTGATGCAAGTGACCATGAGTTATTCTATAATACATACTAGCTGGCCTCTCCTCCTTTCCCTTTTGCCCTAACCATTTTATACCCAGCCCTTTGCTCATGGACTACAGCAGATTTCCGTCCCCATATATTGTGAGCTGATCAATTATATGTGCTTTTCTGCATTGCCACAGTATGAATACCCTTAACATTGTATACTTTCTTCTGAGTATTTCCCCGCCGTCTGAATTTTATATGCCGACGTTTCGGAACACTCTGTCTGTTCCATCTTCATAGGCAGGTAGGCAAGAAGAATAACTGGGGTTGAGAATGTTGGGGTATTTATATGGGAAAAGGTTTGGCTCAAAAACAGCCTGAGCCAATTAGAAGGAGGGTGACAGGGTGGGGGTGGGTCCGAGTAGAGATACAGGCTGTGGAGGGCAATGACCCATGTGGAGGCCACGGGAATCAAAGAGCACAACAGACATATAATACTGGCACAAACCGACAAATCAGCAGTAGGGGAACACAGTATTAACCATGACCATATTATTAAACTACAGGGCACAAAACTCCTTCCTGCTAAAACTGGATACATGGATCAACTAATCAAGGAAGCTACTGAACTTGAAATGCACCCAAACATCAACACAGAAGATGGCCTGACCTTAAGCAAATCCTGGAAGACCCTTCTACACGTGCTTAAGGAAAGGAGACAGCCGCCTGAAACACAACAGTTTGATCTCTACCATCCCATGGCTCACCCTCCTCACCCCGACACGTGCTGTATTACCTTTCACACTACATACCTGTGGCCTTGATGTGGGTCGCTGCCCTCCACAACCTGTTTCTCTACTCGAACCTGCCCCCACCCTGTCACCCCCCATCCGACTGGCTCAGGCTATTTTCGAGCCAAACCTTTTCCCATATAAATACCCCAACATTCTCAACCCCAATTATTCTTCATTCCTACCCATCTATGAAGATGGAACAGAGTGTTCCGAAACGTTGGCATATAGAATTCAGACACCAGGGAAATACCCAGAAGAAAGCATACAACATTCAAAACATGATGAAAGTTTGAAGTCAAGAACCATTAACATTGTTTATTCCAACAATCCTCAAGTCAGAAATGGTACAGTAACATGTGACATTGAAAAAAATATTATGTAACCAAAAAATTCTAACAGGTAATGTTCTAGTGGGAAAGTCATCAGTTAGTTTTACAGTTAACTGCTAATATCATTCATGTGAATTCAGAATACCTTTAGAATTGAGGAACATGGCCTAACTGTAACTCTAGAATTACTACTTTGTGATGCAATGTGGATATAAGTTCAAGTGACCTAACATTCCAGGTCAGTTGCTACAAGACTTGCTTCATATCTGAATGGTCCTGGACTCAAAAATGGAGACTGGCTACAATGAATGAAATATTGCATGGCTTTCTTCAATGTTCTGGGTAAATGCCAGGACAGTACGTCTAATTAACTCACAACCACTTCCACATCCTTTACAATTCATTACACTCACTAATCATCCTACCATTCAACACCACATAGTCTGAGCAACATAAAAGACACCACATACAACTAAACAAAATTTAAAACGTAATTTTTTATTCTGGGTGTTATGTCAATATTTGTTCCTCCTCTTCCGTCATATTAATCTAGGTAACAGAGGATGTAATGTACTTAAATAGCGTATGTAATAAAAACCTGGCATGAAGCTGAAGGGCTTGGTAGGTCCCTCATGATGCAGGCAGTTCGCTGTCCAATACAGCACTAGGTCATTGCCCAAGCCTTCCACACTAATGCTAAGTCCACCCATCTGGGAGCCTGTAGTATCTACAATTGGCTTGTCCAGCAATGGGGCCCCTGTCTTTCCATCCAGTACTGTGGTCTGAGCATAAACAATTTATCCATCAGAATCTTTAAATATTTAAAACACAACTATAGTCCTGCATTCAAATCCATGAATCCATACTTGTACTTACAATTATCTGCAACCAAGAATGTTTAAATAAGAACTGGCCCCATTCTTTAACATGAAAACACTGAGCCTTCAAGACATTGCTCATATTCATCCATATGTCGTAATGGAAGTGGGAATTACCATTTCACAACCCATGTGCCCATCATACCATCGAATGCCATTATATCAGTGGACACTTTCATTTGTTGTCTCATTGCCCTAACAAACAATACTTTCATCTATCAGAGTGCTATCATCTGGCTGTGTTATGTTGTAATCTATGCTTTAATATTCAACTATTTCTTAAACCTCAGCACATACATTACAGAGCACACACACACACACTGTCGTAGTTACAAAAACTCCTTTTTTCAGCTTCATTGTATAGCTCACAGCAAAAAGTCTCTTTCACTCCCACACACATGGCAACCCTAGTTTGACATCCCTGGTGGTCATGGTAACCCATGTGTGATACCACTGTTAATTACGGCAACCCAGGTGTGACACCAATGGTAACCACAGCAACTGGGTGTGACCCACTCACTGACAAAAGCCAAGGGTATTATATAGATTACATCACAAGCTGAGAACATTACTGTAGGAAATAATTTCATAAGTCTTTATGATCATAAAAGTTCCCGTTCAGTTAGGTATTATTCTCAATTGTTTTGGTGTTTTTTAAACCTCATAAATGCATTCCAGTGAACTGTGCATTATACCTCACAAAGTTTATTATACACTGCACAACACTGAACAACCTTTACATCTTTCGCCAAAAGGCGGGTATATAAACATGTTTTAGGCTTATCTCTACCACTTGCATATGCACTCTTTACAACCGAGCTGCAAAGTGCATTGTGGCTGAGGATGGGATTATGAAAACCTGCTTTAAGCACAAGTCAGTGTACATTAAAGGCAGTTTCCTTCATGAAGTTAAATTTAAATGTTAAATTTATCAGGTAATATGTTTACTATTTTATTCCATATCTCTTCATTAATTCTTACTTTTTATTCTGAGTTTAAAATGGCCACAACCCCACAACCATTCAAAACTGGATACACATACGAACTTCTTTAATCATAAGACTTAGGAAATATCTCCTACAGTAATGTCCACTACTCATAAATCACCCTGTACCTAGGGAGATTCTGGCCTGGGTGTGAATCACTCACTCGCTCACTCACTCACACCATTAATAATAACATGCTACTCCAGATCTTCCACTGATCATTTCTTTGTTCTCAGAACAAACAAAGCATTTATCTCAAACAAGTGCCGCCATCTAGTTGTGCTATGTTTAACATACGCTTGAAGCTCAAATGAATCTTCAGCGTCTGCTCCACAGACAAAACAGTCTATCATAAGAGTGGAACCCAGGATCAGACATCACTGGTCACAATGGCAACCACAGTGTGACTCAATCACATACACACAACCTACTGTATTGTTGTATTGCCGCACTACTGTAACTTCATCCCCCACCACTTTTCCATGACCTTGTGGTAAACAGTATCCCTTCAATCAGGTTACAGACATTCACATGCAAATATGTGACATATATAATTCATATACTTCACAGAAATGAGCAATATTTGTCCACTTGGTAACATCTCATCCACTGCTGTCAGCCACTCCAGAACTCAATGTGCTCCAACATACATCAACTGCCCCAAATGATTGATTACTTTCCTAGGTTCATGAGCCTAACATCCCCCTAGGGGATGCTTCTGACCACAGCATTGTTAAACAAAAATCTCTTGGTTTAAACCAAGAAATCCCACATGGAATTTTGTCCTCTCCTCCCCCCAACACCTGTGGTCATCAGTTTTACAGCTACCTAGTAGTTTTTAATACAGACTGGGGGAGGGGGAGATATTGGCCCTGCTGACTTCTCAGGACCAAACACAACCATCTCACACAAAGGTTGGGAACCTATGTTTTAACCCCACCTCCACACTAACTCTTCCTGGAACTCATGAGCACACAATATGAAAAGATACTCCAAGGTGTTGGTTAAAAAAATCAGTATTTCCCTAGAATAATAAATGTTACCATAAATAAAAATGTAGCCATCTGTTTGTTAATACGTTGAGTTTATTCAAGAATTCATACTAAAGAAAAGAAAAACCTGAAGTGTGGAAAGAATTCAACCCTTTTATTGGCAGCAGGGCACTTAAATTTCACTCATATTCTGCTAGACCTTTTTAAAGAATAAAAGTAAAAAATTCAGGTAGTATAGCTAATTTTTTTACACATCAAAGCAAATAATATTTCATGACAGCTTTTCAGAACAAGTATTAGGATATACGTCTGGAATCATATTAAATTTCTGCATACCTGTTCAGTAATTTTTTTGTGTGATATTCATCAAAACATGTAATTTTGTAAAGTGGCACACCATATGTCGAACATATAAATCTGGTGTCTTTTCTGCATTTATGTGGTGAACAAACTCTACACCTTCTCATACCGCACATTTATTTTTTCACTTGCTGGAAAATGAATCATTTTATGTTTCTTGAGTCTATCCTGTGGATCTTACTTAGATCCTTTGACAGCGTTCATTCACATGGTGGTGCTGTTAGTGCTGTTGATGGCAACGCTAGTGATTCATCTTTCTCATATTTTCTTTCTTCTGGCACTGTCATTTTCTGAAGAGTCACACATGAAGGCCTTGAAAGCATAACCTTTACCCTTTTGATTTTGGTTTGTGGTGCATTTTTTGAACAATATGAAATTGTTTAGGGCAGCCATGTGTAGCATAAAAGAACACATATTAGAAAGTCCATTTAACAGTTTTCCTGCAGCATGGGTAATAGTGGAAAATTTGGTCTGCCCTACCCAAACCTCACATAAATTTGTTATAGTCTTGAATTATTTCTGGCTTGCTCACCGTTCCACCCTTTCCGTTCTTTTCTGTCTCCACAAACTCTGCTGTGTGTAGTGTTGAAATAAATTTTACATCCTTGTATCTTGCCATAAGTATACCAGAACTTGGCCTTTATGACAGTAAGTGGACTGTCCCTCCTTCGCGTATTTTATTTTCTCCTTTTTTTCCCTTAGTTGGTGAGATGCAATGTACCACAGATGTGCATGTTTCTTTTTTCAACAGCATTTCACTCTGTTCAACACTGACGTAGTAATTTTCCTGGTACTGTACAAGTGGTATCCTTTATGGAGCAAATGCGCATCCAAAAGTTTTAAACCCAGATTTTTACTGATTGTGATTTGCAAGTATACATCTCCATATTACATGTGCAGCTACTCTTGGACTCAGAAACCAGGTAGGCTTTGATGCCATACCTGTCAGGTTTACTGGGCATATGTACAAGGGTCATACCAAAAGTCATGAGCAACTTTTTTTTGCATGCAAACTAGGAACAGCAGACAAAGGAGAGTAAGGTGGAAGATGGAACCAGCTGCTGTGTTATGCTTGAGTGTCTTGTGATGTCAATAGCTTGCACGTGACCAGTATCACTCCTAACAAAAATGGCCGACAACGATGTTGTTTCGCCAGCGTGCTGTCATCGAATTTCTCATTAAAGAGGAAATCCCTGCTGCAGAAATTCACCAGAGACTTCAGCGTGCTTATGGAAGTGTCTGCTTGGGTACGAGCAGTGTTCAAAGATGGGTGAAACATTTTAAAGATGGGAACACGAGCATCCAAGATCAGCCTCGGAGCGGTCGCCCTCAAACAGCCTCAACTGAATGCAACAAGGAGAAAGTGGATGAGATCATTCAAGAAGACAGGCGTGTGACTGTGGACACAATAGCCCGAACACTTGGAATGGGGCACAATGCAGTACAGGAGATGATTGAAAGCTTAGGCTATAGGAAAGTTTGTGCTCATTGGGTCCCGCACTTATTGACCAAATACCACAAAGGTCAGTGAAAGTCATCACCTCAGAACTGCTGCAGAGATACTGACACAAAGGAGATGATTTTTTGCTCCGTATTGTGATAGGTGACGAAAGTTGGTTTCACCATTTCGAGCCTGAAACGAAACGGCAGAATATGGAATGGCACCATTTACATTCTCCATCAAAGAAGAAGGCAAAGGCAGTGCCATCAGCTGCGAAGGTGATGTGCACAGTTTTCTGGGATGCAGAGGGGTTGATTTTGGCTGAATTCCTGGAACATGGGCAAACCATCACTGCTGCTTGTTATGTCCAGACACTGCACAAGCTCCATGGTGCATTGCGCGATAAATGTCTGGACGAAACATCATCATCCTGCATGACGCTCACCCCCATACCACTCACCTCACATCGGAAGCAATAGCAAAGATGGGGTGGGAAGTTCTTCCACACCCCTCCTATAGCCCTGATCTGGCACCCTACGAATACCATCTTTTCGGATTTGAGTAGGATCAGCTGCACGGACAACATTATGAGACAACAGAGGCAATTCAGAAAGCAGTGCGTCAGTGTCTTCGGATGGCTGGAATGGAATTTTACAGAAGGGGAATTTCCAAACCCCCAGAGCACTGGGGGAAATGTGTACAAAGAAGTGGCGATTATGTGGAAAAATAAAGAAAGTTCATCAGGCTTAACACACCCTACTATCTTACGTGAAGTCATGTTGAAGTAGTTCCTATTCACAAGCCAAATATTCCAATGCTATATCATATTTCTCATGATAACTTTAGCCAACTAACTCTGAAAGAAGATTAGAATGGTAAGGAATAGTCTCATACACATACAGCTATGAATTACAAGACTTCTGTTGAGTCAGCAAATTGCAGGAGCACTCAAAATGCATTAAAACATAGATATAGTTCTTGAATGAGCTGATACCAAAAACTCATTACATCATTTGTTGCTCTAACAATCTATACCATGGCAGCTAACTAAATAAGTGTTTCATATTCAAGGTTAGACACTGGCTGATGCACAGTAATGATTTTGTCAAAGTGTGTTCAGTCACTGGGACCATTATGGGAGTGTGATGTGAAGGTACATGGTACCTAATAAGATTTTAAACATGAAGATGAAAACCTACAAACCTCTCCACTCCTACCCCATTAATACCTACTAGCAGTGGGTCCTGTTAAGATGA
>Ga0131853_10019771_pt1 | contig 12251 bp, 8 predicted proteins | sample TergutLab28metaG_FD_92764 | JGI IMG/M metagenome (GOLD analysis project Ga0131853, IMG submission 92764) | Labiotermes labralis P1 segment gut microbial communities from Petit-Saut dam, French Guiana - Lab288 P1 (version 2) (version 2) | ecosystem: Host-associated > Arthropoda: Insects >...
GGACACGCTGGAGGACCGGGGAATAGGAAAATTCCTCCCAACAAAGGAGGAAGGTGGCCCCCCCCAACCCCCCCCCCCCCCCCGACAATATCCAAAACCACTATGGGGTCTACCCAGTCTCCCGTCCAATAGGAAAAGATGTCTATTTTACTGGGAGTAAAGCGGCCGGAGCCTGAGGTTGACCACTCATTTTCATCTGTCTTCTTATTTTACGGAAAGATTGTGTCGGTGCCTCACACTGTAAGTGTCGGCTGATCGGAGGAGAGGGAATAATGAATTGGAAAGGATGTGGAAGGAGGAAGTAAGTGCCTACGTTTTTCTACTACTGTGCCTCTAGACGCGAAACAGCGAGTGGGTCTGCTCTCATAGTGAATCCAGACAACATGAGACATGCACTGTGTGTCTCCTCAGAACATGCTGACAATAAGGTGTGACTGACGCAGTGAAATGTGTTGAGATTGTCATGGCGGTACAGCAGGATTACATACACAAATTACCCGTCATTTTGCATGCCAGTCTTCAACGCGAGTCTCACAAACTTTACGGCCTTCCTACCTAAGTCACATGATTGCAGCTGCAGCGTAAGCAGACGCATCCTGGCACCCTCCGCCACTCTGATTCCAGAAATACACTGATGTACGCGCGCACGAATTCGCGCACTCTCTCTCGAGTTGTGACATCAGCCTAGGCTCGCTAAAGGCACCTGCGCTTGCAACTGGAGACTTTGTGACACTAATCCTGCTATAGCTATGATGATTCTCCTGTGATGTGATACCGCGTAAATTGGTATCACGGTACAACGTATAGTAACAACTAATTCCATTTCATCATTCTACCCCGAGGATGGATTCAGCAGTTTTCTTCTTCAGAAATTTGGTACACCCATTTACTATACACCATATATTCAATTACGCCGTAATTTCAGTGGTAATATTTAAAGTATGTGATCCTAATGCACGTCACTAAAAACAAGGAAAAGGACGTGACCTACAAACAAGTGTTGGCCGAAGTGCCTTTGTGGCAGTGTTGGTATCCGCTGCTTTCTACTAAGGAAGTAAGGATCCTTTGTTAGTAGACCAGTTATTTCGACGACTACATTTTTCGAAATACAACCCTCTGAAGCAGAATTACAAGACAAAACTCCAGCAGCAGTTATAAATCTGTCCTTCTGCTTCCTTCAACACGACAATATGAAGACGTAGGCGGGGGAAAAGGTATAGCTCCTTGTATTCAAAACCTTGGCACAGGGTAGGCCGGCTCCAGCGGTAAAACTGCTGATGTTTTCGGGAGATGCCAGGTCGGAATTTCGGCCTGGGCTGTTCCTATACTTTCTGAGGATCTTTGCAATTCCCTCCTTACCTCCATGTAATTGCCGGGCAAATCCCTCATTGTAGGTCACATCCGTGTGCATCGGCGTTTTAGTGTTTCATTATTTATTGCTCACGCTTTCATTCGAAGCAGAAAGGTCGCATTTACTGAAAATGTCTTTAAGTAAACTATAGACTTTATAGACAGAAGTGGCTCTGTTACAGCCTGATATACTGCAAACTTTACTCGGGCATTTTTCTTAATACAGCCTTCCATATTAGCAGCGCAACAATGGCACTACCATTATTACTACTGCTGACAATGCTACTACTATCACTTCTTCTACTGCCAATTCCTTATTACAGTGCTTGCCAGGAATTTTAGGAATTAATAAAATACAGAAGCTCAAATAGTGCCATCGAAAAACAGTTTAAGAGATTAAAAACACCAGGAAAGATGAACACGTTGCACAACAGAGGACATTTCGAAGACAGAGTGTTTCGTGTGTATAAACATAAATGTCGTTTGAAGCACTGTAACACCTAGCTGAAGAACCAGTTACTTTCAAGATTGAATATTTTATGGTTAGCTTTTCAGTCAAACGGATGGCAACATTGTTTGTAATGGAAGGACAAGTAATTTATTTCCTAAAACATTAACCTTTTGACGCCTAATGTGGTCGTACCGCACCGCTAACCTCTAAAATTACATTTTATATATTTAATCAACAAATATAGGTACTGAATATCTTAAACACGGTATATACTCTCCGTTTCTTTCTCTTCAAAATGCAGTTTGTTTCATAATTCTAACTTATTTGGTTCATGTGTTATTCACATTTTATATACAGGTTGTGCTAAAATTTTTAAAAAATTCCGGCGCCAAAAGGTTAATACGAAGAGAAACTTACAGGCGTCCGGAAGGAAGTGTTCCGAAAGCTAAACGATTTCAAAATTGATCTACCTTAACCGAAATTACATTGAATGTATAATCGAAAAAATATATACCATACATTAACAATTTTTTATATTCTTTCTGATTTAAGTCGACCTTGACGAAGATTATCTTGATTATTACAGTTTCGTTATCTGTTAAACTACTTGCCGGCAGCCGGAGTACAGTAATCATTACAGCGATTAAGCCGGACGGTGAGGTGTTCGAATTCCGGTAGGGGCAGGAGACTTTTTTCCAAAACGCCCAGACAGGCTGTGGGTCTCATTCGGCCTCCTTTTCAATAATTCTTTCGCGGCGGTAAACGGCCGGAACGTGAAGTCAATCACTCTACTCCATCTAGTGCCGAGGTTAAGAGTGAGTGGAGCTATAACTCTACTCTCACTATACGCCTTCATGGCGTGGACAAGGAAGTTGTACCTTTACCTCTTTTTGTCCGAGTACTTGCCGACAACTCTAAGGATATGAAGGAAGCATTTCAAATATGGAATAGATAAAAAGAAAATGATAACGATGATAATAAGCGCAATGATCATAACATATATTGCTTATTTGCGTTCGACATACAATGAAATAGACATAATAATGGGAAGACCCAGTTTTCCTTCTGTCGTAGCTTGCAAAGAGACGGCAATTTGAAGAGTCTTTGCTTCGTTTCTCTTTAATTACGCCTACAGCATCCCTACTCACAACTTGTTCTTGTCATTCACTTCCTTCGCGTTACAACAGTGAACTGAGACAGTGCATGTAGCGTCTTCACTGCGAGCTGTACACCCGAGATTTGGTTCTCGTTAGACCAGACCCAATCTCGCATTAACTGGCTACTGTCCATTTGTTCTCCGAGGTGAAGCAGATGGGTTGTGAGGCTGAACAATTACCACTATCGAATGTTGCTGCTGGGAATACCGGGAGTTATACCGTCACTCCGGGATATATCTTGAAGACCTGGGGCTTAATTCAGCAAATCTATATCGGTCAGATGAATAATATCTTCTCCAAAATGTAAAAACTTTATCCCGTGTCGACGCAGCTTCTTGTTTCAAATCCGGGAAGGCCTATTTACAATGACTTAAACTTACAACTGGTGCCATTTTACTATTTACAATGATTTAAACTTACAGCTGGTGCCATTTGACTATTTACAATGACTTGAACTTACAACTGGTGCCATTTGACAGCCGTCTGAGATTTCTTTCTTTTGCCACTTCGTTTACTGTACTGGACTGGTCATATCTTGCGTAGAAACTGCCTTCTAAAACACGTTATTGAAGAGATAATAGAACGGAGGATAGAAGTGACGGGAAGGCAATGAAGAAGAGATAAGCAGCTACTGGATGAACTTAAGGAAAAGATACGATAAAGGAAATTGACAGAGGACGCTCTAGATCGGACTTTGGGGGAAACTAACTTTGGAAGAGTCTATGGACCACTCGGAAAACAGACTGCGAAGTGAATGAATGACTATCTAGACCAGGGTTGTCAAATATAAATAATATGAGGACCAACTGGATATTTTGAAATATAAGATGGACCGCACGACATTTTAAAAAATAAAGAATGTAAATATTTTCATGGAAATTTATCACATTTATGAAAACTTTATGCATTTAAAGACTAATAAAATACATTATAATTAATTAATTTAACATTTCGTGGCTTTCTTATCTCTTTCTAACGTACGCTGTACGTTACTATCCAGGGATAGAAAATATTTTTGACTCTTCAGGCAAGCGACGAAATACGAGACCGACCTGGGCAACATGGTATAAGTAAAATGTCAGTGACACAGGGCCGTACAGATTGGTATGTGTGAGAACAATGACATAGGCATCATAGAAGGAGAACAAGTGTGGGTATGAGTCTGAAACAGAGGTGGATTGATGTGTACAGGAGAAGAGAAATCTCTCACAGTGTCATGTTAACCGAAACAAATCTCATGAAAATCTTCATTAATGATTAATATGATACTGAATTCCATAGGTTGTAAAGATTAACTTGTTATAAACAAGACAGACAATGTACATGTAAAGTATCATTGAGGCGCGTTGGTGCAACCATTGTTGCAGGGGAAGAGTAATACGAATTACATATTCTGAGTGTGTGTTTTTAGTTTTAGTTATCCAGCATGCAATGCTTTTGCATCATATTGTCATCTGTGGCCTGTCCGGCTAAACAATTTTTTTCAACATTATCTCATAAACGGCACTCTTTTCGAAAACCAGTTAATCCAATATATAGTGAGTGTTTTAATTTTCTCTACAAATTTTGTATGAAGTGTTTCTCATTCTAACAAGAACTGAGCGAGATATGATTAAAAATGATGTATCGGTCTTCATGTAAAGTACCCGTTATTTTTGTCAGATTGCAACGGAACTTGAATTTTCTGTATAGATTTTCTAAAAATACAGAAATATCAAATTTTTATGAAAATCTGTCCAGTGGGAGCCGAGTTGTTCACGCGGATGAAGGGGCGGACAGACAGAGAGACAGACATAACATGACGAAGCTAATAGTCGCTTTTCGCAATTTTGCGAAGCGAAAAGCGATAAAAAAAAAAGAGGGAATGCAAATGACGGGGCTGGCTTTTTTTTTAAACTAAATGAAGGGTGGAACGCAGCTGCAAGGGAATGAGCGGCATTGTGCTGTTGTAAGGTAGAGGTCTCTGCGACGGGCCGATCACTCGTGCAGAGGGGTCCTACCGTGTGTGTGTATGTCATTATCGGATTATATCACGAATGAAATCCAGGATCGCTCGAATGAAAAACTTAAAGGGACTATAGTTAACAATAACATTTGAGTTGCTTTCAAAAAGTACTACTTAAGTAGTTAGCCTCATCATATTAAGTGAGTGAGAAGCAAATTTTGCAATCAGTTTCGACCTGATCCTTGATAAACTCAAGTTTATCCTCACTTTAACGTAGAAGGACTAGGTAGAAAGAAGTCAGCATAAGAAGAAGAATTATAGCACTTACCTTAGTTCAGCTTGTAACCCTTCTAAGCAAAGTGGTTACCATGTGTACCACATACATGAACATTTAAAAACTTCGTGTTTTGCCCACACAATGTATTTATGTGTTCCGCATATTTCTTACAAGAAACGGCAGTCATTTTGCTAAAAAGTTCTAAACAACAGGTCTTTATGACGGAGACGAACTGTTGATCTCTATGAGGCAGGAACTGCTTCTCTGTACATAATTCAGATGAGTCTAATGCTTCATAAAGACGAGCGGTTAAGCTTGGGAACCCTCAGAGCAATACATTTTGTTTTAATTCTGCAATAATAAGTTAAGTGCCATTAATGTTTCAGAAGGACGAGCGGGCAAACCTGGAAACCCTCAGGGCATTACACATTCTGTCTTCATCCTGTAAAAATAAGTACGGTGCCTCTCACTACCTGTTCTTATTCTAGTTCTTGCTCTTTAGTTGTGCTTACAAGTTCAGTAGAATGTCTTTTTAGGCTCATAATTTAGTCGTGAATGTAAGCGTATGAAAGTTGTCTCTTTGGTTTATTAGGTAGTTCGAATCAAGGGGAATGAGTCTGGAAGGCTGAGTGAATATGTAAGAAAACATGAACGAAAGCGACTACTTTTTAGACCTAGACGTGGATGGAAAAGTAATATTCAATGGATTTTAAATAAAGAGGACAGGCGGACGTGTTTTCCAATATGCACTGTACTTTCAATGTTATTGTTTAAATAACTCATGTATGTATAGTGAATTTTTTTAAAGTCGTGTCGCTTAAGTTTAGCCACCCTCGGCTGTGGACTTGCCCGGGGACCGACCCAAAGACCCACTCCATCCTCTCTCTGTTACTCTCTTTCCGCCTAAGCAGACCAGACTCTCTCGGAGAGAGCGCGGTGGACTGCAGTGTGTCAGCACATGCAGAGCGAGGCGGTCTACAGTCCTCGGAGCGTTGGGCCCGCGCAAACACGCGTAGCTTGAGGGTGGACAGTGTAGTCAATCGCGCGCCTGCAGTGGCCCCGATCGTGAACAAAACAACAACATAAACTCTTCCGTTACTTCATCCGCCCACTCCCGATACTTGCCTCGTCTGCTTCATTGACATTCAAGCATTAGGCGGAAAACAAACTGATTGGTGATAAGTGTAGAAACATCAAGGAGACATTACATGGCCGTTTGTTAACTATTTCTTGTATTTTGTGTGCTTTGCATGGTTGGTCGTTGTGAGTTAATGGCACTCATTTCTCGCGCTTCAAATTAAAATTTCGCATTTTTTTTTTAAATGTGTTCGGAATTATTAGAAGAAACTTTTGAATGAACTGTTTGTGATCTGTTTAGTGGTGCTGTGTTGAATGTTTATGGACGCAGTAACTTCATTCACAGAAGGAAGAGAAAGTTGTAAGAAGAATTCAAATAAATCACCGCTAAAATAACGTTCACCATTTCACATGTGGTGTAGTGTTTTCACGAAAACCAGCACAGTGAAGTAGAGCAAGTTGCCACAAGCTGTCTACACCGCGTGTCAGTTACACCAACAGTGTTCCATCGATGTCTCGTCTCAAGTTACATCTGACAGCGGTGTTCAAACAGAAGATAACGCCATGTTAGTTATCAAATCAACTCCGAAAAGCATGTTGCCTTTAAACATCGTTATTCTACCCTTATTAAATTCTCACTAACGTTAAATGACACACAGCGTTATTTTTATCAGTGTGATTACTGTCAACAAGACATTAAAACAATTTTCTGTTGTGTTCGTGGAATGGATGTGGTGGTTTGCTTCAGGTGATGACTACGAATGTGATCTCGTATCACCGATTGATAGTGGCATGCCTACCGGTGGTTAATAAAAGAGTGTAGGTATGTAAACCAAAGATACTGAGTTACAACATGTGATATCTTGTTGTCAAGGAGTACATTATGTGAGTAATTACGTGTAGGCCTACTGTTGATGAAAGAAGAAAGTCATTGAGGTACTCGAGTTAAATAACGGATTGGCTCGTTCTGTCTTGCCGTTACGAAAGTGTACACGCGGTTCCTGTTACATTATAGGTTATTGAGTGGGGAATTATCTCTCGTACGTAAACACTATCCAGAGTGGAGGGAGGAAGTTGATTGCGTCATTAGTAGTGTCTTGGGAGTTGAAGGTAATATTGACTACTGTGTGTAGCTATTAACCATTGCAACGGAAACGTAAACAAACAGTTGTAATCTTCTGCTACACGTAACAACAGGGTAGTTAAGAACAGAAACAAATGCTTGTAGTGCGCATGTCACAATACTTTGATGCCCCCTTGCTCTACCAAAGGAGAAAAACTTAAAAAAATAAAAACAGAATGACTCTATTGTAGAGAGCTAACAACTGTGTATCTTTTCGCGTTTAGTGGGCAATTTTACTGCAAGAATATAGCAAACACGATGAAGATCAGGCAAGAATTGATTTCACTAGTGACTGTAAGGGAACTCTTGTATAATTCCTTAGACAAATCCACTCGCTCATTGATTTTGTTGCAGTACACGCTACCCTGTGTGTGTAGCTTAAAGTAGATATGTCACTAGCCTTCTCGCTGTTCTTATTTCTAGAGCGGGCCTATAATATAATTTATAAACGTATTACGTGTTATCGACGCTTACAAATACAAACATCGTAATGGGTTAGTGTGCATAAATACAGACATTTTGTCTTCGGCGCTCTGAACTGAGGAGCAAACTGTTTTAATGGTTTAATCATGTGTTTGTATCAGTATAATGATACTATGATTGAGAAGTGAGCTGCTTGCAAATGGGGTGTTTCTGAGCGGATTATGTGTTCTAAAGTGCAGTCTATGTTGTGACCCATTTAGGTGTTCAGATTATAGTCATCGATACAAGTCTGTTATTGCGGCAAATTATAAGCTCAATCCTTTACTACTGGTGCTAAAACAAGTGCTACTGAAAAGATTACAAGTAATTAAAAAAAGTGAGAAGATTGCGTGTTTTGTCAGTAATCTTTCCCTTGTGTGAACGACAGCGATTCAGTGCTCGTTTTGTTTTATGGGCAAGATATTACAAATCGGATTTACCACAATCTGAACTGCAATATGGACAGCGGTGACTCAAATTAGACCTCTCTCCAGGGAAGTTATTCCGAAGACCTTCCCAATGTTTGAAATGTGGAGTTCGGTCACCTCAAAACTTGAGGCGAGTCAGCAACAGCAACCACACACCTCGTCTGGCTCAATCAAAGGTGCGTTTCTTTTTGATATTTTGAGACTATATTTGTCCTTTCCTTTAAGAAGTAAATCTGACTGTGGAGAATGCTGTCTTGGGCACGTAACATATGTGTATTCTAGTAGAAATTTAGCGACATTTTGAACGAAGCTCCCGTAAATTTCTAAAAGTCCATAATACGTCACATCCAAGATTATGTATAGTCTATGACCTGATAACATAACGTCTCCCAGTATTCTTCATAGTCAACGTATTTAAAATTGCATGAAACATTCAAATGTGCTTTATATAAAGCGCAGTTTTAATAACGATTAACCTGTTTTTTGAGGTCCAGGTTATTAGCTCAGTCAGTATAACGACTTGCTACGGGCTGGACGGCCCGGGGATCGAATCCCGGTGAGGGCGAGATTTTCCGCACCCGTCCAGACCGGCCTTGAGACCCACCCAGCCTCCTATACAATGGGTATCGGGTCTTTCCCAGGGGTAAAGCGGACGGGGCATGGCGTTGACCACCCACCCACGTTTAGCGTCGAGGTTAACAAAAGATTAGAGCTATACCTCTACTCCCGCTCTGGGCCTTCGTGGCCTGTTCTTAACTTCTTTTTAGTCAGTTACTTAACTAACCAATATTGCTAAGTCCATATAATACACAGTTTCCATTCCGTGCTTTGTAATTCTGTTGTTACAGCGTGACCAACACACTTCGTTACAATCACAACAATGTTTTAACTCCCAAACTCCTACACGTTTCGTGCCTTACTGGCACACCATCAGGGAGTGCGCAGTTGTATGAAACAATCCCTCAACCCTGCTGCCATTCCCAGTATGTAGAATAATCGCAAAATTGTCAATGTATGAATATAGAGTTGGATATGTGCACAGTAAATGGAGCAGCCTGTAGGTTTGAGTGTGTTCACGGTTTAAGTGTGCAACACCGTGAATAGGACGCTGAGTTGTCTCTGGGACCAACCCAGCGTCCTATTCTGTGGGTACTGAGGCATTTCCCCCTAGAGTAAATCGGCCGGGGCGTGAAGTTAACCACAATAACGACTGAAACATGTATGCCATCCGAATTCGTCTTAACGACAGCACGTTTCGGCAGTACTGGCAGCTGGCATACGAATTATTGAATAGGTTTATGTACAATATATTGATTTATTGCGACCTATGCATTTTCCTTTGATAAGTCATTAGTTCATTGTATTAAATTTCAAGGTACATTTCAACTGTAATGAAATCTGACTTTTCAATGCCCTGTCGCTTCTGTTTTTATACTCGATTGAAATACAGGGCGTTTCATAATGTACTCCGGGATTACAAAATTTATTATAGGAAAACCGCAGGACACGTATTTACGAAACCTGTACGGACAGAGGGAAAAACTCAGACTTCTTTTTTTCCCAGTAAGTTGTTTTTCATCGTAGTTCACATTTCTGCCGCTAGGCGATTCGAGTGTATGTAGTGAGAAAATGGCGGCTCCGGGGGAGAAGTCGTTTTGTGTTGGAATATCACACGAGTAAGTCTCTGGTTACTGTGCAACGTGCATTTCGCGCAAAGTACACAGAGTACCATTGCCACGTGACCTCGCTGACCTAAAGGCACGGATCATTGCAGCAGTGAAGAATATCGATGCACCCATGTAGACGCGTGTGTGGCAAGAACTTGAATATCGTATCGATGTGAGCCATGTCACCCGTGGTGCACACATCAAACATCTCTAGTTGTCAAAAAAAAAAAACTTCAGTTTTCCTGTGGCTGTGAACAATTCCATTAAGGTAGGTCCTTTGGTTTACTTGTTATAAATGTTTGTAATCACGGAGAACATTATAAAACGCCCTTATATCCAGTGCAGAAACACAAATAACTCATCTGCGAGAGTGTAGACCGCAGTCAATCGTAGGATCGTGTGATCGGTGACTCACTGTCTGGAATTTAAATCGTTGCAGTCAGTGAAGTCTTGAGGAATATTACCGGGGTGCTGATAAGTCCTTAGCCCGACCAGAAGGAAACAAGCTCGGAAGAATGTCAGGGACGTGCGCGATTTCAACAAAATCGAGACGCGAGCTGTCATCAAGTTTCTTTTCCTGCAAGCCAAGGCCCCGAATGAAATTCACGCCATTCTGACAGAAACATTAGCTTGCTTCCTTCCTGGTCGGAGTAAGGACTTATCAGCACCCCTGTAAAGTTTAGCTACTTAAAGCAGCCAGCAGTGCGTCCGCTTCACAATTTACTGAACTGCCTGGACTTAGAAGTCTCAAAGCCTAATAACGTTTTAACCACTTCACGAATTTTCATGAAAACCAGTACCCTATTCTGAACAATACAGAATTCTTTAGTGTTCCCTTTACAAATCCATTGTGTTCCGACTTTATACTCTGCTTGCTCTAGTTAAGGAGAATTACTAATTTAATTGCTGACTACAGTCGGGGCCGGTTATAACGACATCGGTTTATGCGACATCTCATATATGACGTCATATTCTGTGCTAATTTCTCACTGTTGACCATGACATTACACTCCTCGGTTAGAGCAACACTCGTTTATGACGATACAAAGATATTCTGCCCATTTCTTGACATTATAACCCAGTTAAACTCTATTTTACCTACCTAATTTAACACTAACAAGACTGTTCATTTTGGTCGTGAAATTCATGTTTCATACGACTCTCAGAATAAATGGAAATCATGCACTTCTACGCCATTCACCGGCTAGTCTGTATAGTAGGGGCAGAATGTGTTTTTAAATACGATTTATAAAACTTAATTATGCAAATTAAATAATGAAGCCTTTGTGATATTTATGATTATTTCCTACGATCCTATAATTAACACGTACGCTGCTATGTTCGAAACCTCATGCTATATACGGGGTGTTTCTGAAATAGGTGGTCATATTTTATTGCTAATCTGCAGTCAGAGACGGTGAGATGGCGAAGCTGCCTTCCCTATACTTGGTTATTTGAGGATCAAGTAAAAAATACACAGAAATATTTAAGAATAAGACATGCACGAAACAGCTAACAGAATGAATTTCATTAGCCGGGTTAGAAAATTTTAGGCTCTTTTGCGATCACGTACTGCAGCACGATCTTCTAAAAAGTCTGTAAATTTGTACCAATCTACAGTCACCACCTCTCCGAAGAAAGTAATTTTGAGTTACGATGGTGTAACACATTGATTGAGAAGATAGTTTTGGGACGTGTCTGGGTGTCACAGTGTGAGAATAGCTGCGCGGAGGAGCCAGGCTTTGTATCTGATTCAAAAGGCAGCTCCTGAAAAATGAAGTACAGCCGACTTCACAAACAAACTGTTGAAATAAATTATTGCGTTGAATACAAGTTCAAAACAACAGGCTTACAGAAGTAACTTACTCGGATGAACCTCATTCAACTTGAGGAGGGGGGAAGAGAGTATTTTTTAAATGATGTTTTACGCATGCTGTTTAAAGTGGAAATTTAAAAAAAAAATTTCAATAAACAGCGAAAAGAACTAAAATGTTGAGATTGTGGGACTTTATGTATTGTGGATTTTATTCCTATAACACACGATTTTTAACAACAGTATGATTTAATGTAACAATTCTTTGAAACTTCAGTCCTATTGTTATTTATTACGGGTGTTACAAAATGGCCCTACAGTCATTTCAAAAGCCTTCCAATTTTTTTTTGGTTCACCTTTTAAGATTATCCACATGTATAATCATAGAAAAGTGTAGAGAAGCGGTGTCTAGTGAAGTGAAAAGTCTAAAGTGAAGTGAAAAGTTATCTAACGTGGAGGGTAGCGAAGTGCAATAAAGTGAAGTGAAGTGAACGAAGCAAA
>Ga0131853_10019772_pt1 | contig 12251 bp, 9 predicted proteins | sample TergutLab28metaG_FD_92764 | JGI IMG/M metagenome (GOLD analysis project Ga0131853, IMG submission 92764) | Labiotermes labralis P1 segment gut microbial communities from Petit-Saut dam, French Guiana - Lab288 P1 (version 2) (version 2) | ecosystem: Host-associated > Arthropoda: Insects >...
ATGCCACCGCTAGAGCGCTCGCCTAGCGCACAGCCATGCAGCAACGTCAGTTGAGAGCAAAATGGCTACTATGTAGTACAATATTTTTTGCGTGTATCAGAGGAGAATGTGAGGTGAATTGAAGAGCGTTCCGAGCGCAGCCCACGCAAGTCAACCCGTAGAGCGAGCAGGGAACTTGGAATACCGCAACCAACTGTCTGGCGTGTGTTGAGGCGCCGTTTGCTATTCAATTGAGTCCATCTTTTTTAATCACCCTGTAATTATATGTATGTGGAAGATGCTAGTTACTGTGAAAACCAAAGGTCTATTTACGTACAGGCAACTGTTGAACGTAATATCACTTCGATATTAATTTCATTGTAAATGGCGAATTAGAAACCATACGGATATAAAGTGGCATGTTTTAAAGTAATACTGTATAGTTTGGCTGAAACTGCTGAGAAAATATCAGGTAAGATGGCGATCCTACTTCAACATTCAAAATCGCGTTCTCTCTAATGCGACGTACGTTCGTCACTACAAAGCTGAATTCTGTTTTCAGTACTGTAAAGCTTATCGTAGCATGAAACTATTTTGCCGGCAACTTCCAGAAAAACGGGAAGGGGGGGGGGTGAATATGATTTTTTTAGCGAGTGTTTTAATATCGATTTGCGTTTTATCTGCATAAATGAAACTTCAAAGTACATATTTCGGTATGGAACATATAAGACATGTTCATTCCTACAGAGTATTCGAAAAGGCACCTCACTTGCAGCACCAGCCATTCTTCAGATTTTACTTATGGAGTACAGATTGCGAATGCTTTTCTGTAACGGGTTCAACTCAAAAGGAGCTGCCACAACCTCTCTTACCCCAGGAGGGAGATTCGGAAAATTTGTCTTCACTTTTTGTGTTGTTTAAACAAAAGAGTACAAATAGTGAATGGTGATAAAATGAAGGAAATACAGTATGGAATTTCTTCCATAGCAGACGTAATGTTGATACCGCCATGACACCGGTTGGTGGAATTAGGCAGTGACATTTCCTGCTCACCAACATAACAGCTGGAAGCCCTGACTCAGTCATAAAACAGCCTTTTCTGAAAACAAAGCTCAGTGGTTGAAAGTGTGGTGGAGATTAAGACTGGTTAGGTCCATTTTGCTGTCAAATTTAAGCCCAGAATTTTGAATCAGTCTAATGGAGCTTATGCACACTATCCTTATACTAGAAATTAAGCGAAAAAATGAGTTTTTATGTACAGATGGGGTGGGTGAGGTTTACTTAGGAAGATAGCTGGGGCTTTTCTCTGCTCGTAGTAGAGCCGGAATGAGGGGCGGAACAGGGCGGGATGCGACAGCAGTTGACGGTACTTAGTCGGAGGGCGGAGAGGGTTATCTCTGTTCTTATTCTTCTCCTTCTTCATGTCATGATGCTGGGCGTCTCGATAGTGGCCTACACCCACCACAAAACGCACAGACATAAGAGAGTAAGTAGCTGATATCATGGTATGTAAGAAGTAATGTTAAGCACTAGGTACACACTGGTTAGCAGTTTATCGACTACGTTCATCACACTACGGGTTTGGTATTTGATTTCTCTCTGTTTGGGTAACGAAAGACATCAGCGATTTTTGATAATGGCTTGTGGAAGCGCTACTTCTCGTCATCTTGAAGTATATTACATAACACTTTGTTAGATGCTAAGATAGTGTAACATCGGTACTGAACGAATGTACAAACGAAGCATGGGTGGTATGATACAGACAGGGCAAGGACGAAGCACTAGGAGAAAAAATTGTGTCATATTGCCATTTCGTCTACCACAAATTCCACGAGTGGCTTGAAATTGAAGCCGGAACTCCGCGGCGAAGGGCCAGCGAATAATTGCCTGGGCCATGGCATGGTTTGTATGGTTATGACTTGCAATACTTCTCTGGCTCAAAAAAAAACGGAATAAATGTGTTTTTAAAACGTTTTCGTGATGATATTATTTTAGATAGGGCAATAGAAAAATATTACAAAATGAGAAACACATTTTGTACGCTTCGTCTCAGTAAGCCTATTAACATTTCTAATGTGAGAAGATGAAAAAAATTAAGGTGAGCAGGTGTAGGAGAATGATGAAGACAATTAAATGCAAAATCTCTGCGCAAAATTTTTGAATCGAAACCTTAGAGAAAGGAATAATCTGGAAGTCATAGATGTTGATGGAGAAAATATTAAAATGGATGTTTGGAGAACAAGTTATCATGATATTAACAGACTCTAGAAGGCATAAAAAGAAGGTCCAATCATAAAGGCTAAAAGCACTGTTCCTTGGGCTTGGGCATTCAGGCACTTAGTGAGGTAAAATTATCCCTCTTCACACCATCAAGGCGCATGGGGGAGTGGAATTAGAGCTCCACCCAGCACTAACCTCGCCACTAGATGGACGCATATAAATGCTGACGCATCCCTCAACCTCTCCCATCACTAAAGTGAGAGGAATGGTTAGTTTCACCATCCGGCCCCTTAACACTCAGGGAGAAAACCCTCAGTATCCATTGAGGAGGAAGCTAGGTGGGCCAGACAGCCGGTATCGATAGTTTGGAGAAAGTACATTATCTCTTTCCCCTGGCGAGAAACGAAAAATATTATTCGGTCGTCCACGTCACTATACTGTTTACAACGGTTCTGGCTTGAAAAAGGACATGAAATTGATGCGTATGTGTAGCACATCGACGCAGTTTTATGCCGCTTCTTCGAACAGTCTGCGCTCAATCAACCTACCCCTATACGTTTCATCCGCTGGCCGTCAATATTTCAAGGAAATGTCTCCTGTGACTTTCATGGTAAACATCCTGAAGTGTCTCTGATACAAAGGATGAGCATGAGATTATAGCTGTAGACTGAAATTGGCCAAAGACAAACTACACTGACCCACGATAATTTTTGTGGAGTCAAAACTCAGGAAATGGGAAACTTCGAGACACCCCAGCAAGAACCTCAAATTTCATTCAACTGATCTAAATTTCGGCGAATCGTCTGCCTATAAGAGCCGGCTATATTATGCATACATATAAGGCAATTTACTACGTCCTGCTTCTAGGAAGCTGGTGTTCAAAACCACGGCACAAACTGCTTAACTAATTAACATTGTAAAAGCGAACGCAGCAGCAATACGGACAAACCTTTCAAAGAGGGAAGAAAAGCAATATTTTTCGAATAATACTGCGGCCCCATGAGTATAAGCGAAACCCGATATGAAGTTACCTCTAGGAAACGGAAAATGCTTAAGCCTGAAATATAAGTACTTACTTATTCCATGGAGCATAGTCCTTAACAGAATTTCAGCTAGTCAAGAAATTTCCCGCATTCTATGGAACCAGAAGGTTCATTACGGCATTCACAAGTGTCCGCCATCTGTCCCTGTCATGAGCCAGCTCGATCCAGTCCATACCCCCACCTCCAACTTCCTGAAGATCTTAATATTATCCTCACATCTACGCCTGGGTCTCCCCAGTGGTCTCTTTCCCTCAGGTTTCCCCATAAAAACCCAGTATACGTCTTTCCTCTCCCCCATACGGGCTACACGTCCCGCCCCTCTAATTCTTCTCGATTTTATCACCCGAGAAATAATGGGTGAGGAGTACAGATCATTAAGCTCCTCACTGTGTAGTTTTCTCCACTCCTCCGTCACCTCGTCTCTCTTAGGCCCAAATATTCTCCTAAACACCCTATTCTCAGACACCCTCAGCCTACGTTCCTCCCTCAGTGTGAGCGACCATGTTTCGCACCCACACAAGACAACAGGCAAAATTACAGTTCTGTATATCATAATCGTTAAATTTTTGGATAGTAAGAAATATAAGTACAGGAAAAATAATTTAGTGCGGAGGATTTGCTTCACATTACGTTTTGCTCATGTGTGTGTGTGTTCATTGCCACAATGAAATTTGCCCGTGACTAACGCGAAAGACGTCAATAAAATGGGGTCTATACACACACATTTTCGCAATAAACTAAAAAGAGTTTTTTTTTTAATTTCAAAGCTGTTCTCTCCACCTGAAGGGAAACTAAAATGAAAGTTAAGTTCTATATTTTGTACAGCAACAAATCTGTGCCACAGGACTGTTCTTGATAAATTGGTATTAGCACAGTCGGTACACACATTTCGTGGTTTGACAGGAACTGAAGACGTCAGCATGTTTGCAAAACCCCGCCACTGAAGACTGTGTAGAGGTAACTAAATCCGGCTCAAACCGACATATTCTATTTCTCTTGTGCATGTTTTTTTAAAACTATTTTCATCATCCATTCTCTACCTAGGTTGACCCTCATCTCTTCTCGTTGGGGTTTTCCACTAAAGAATTAACTTCCATGCGATCCAAGTTTTCTACCCATCCAATATTTCCTTTTGTTACATTAAAAAAGTTATGTGACGAGTACAAAGTTTTAAGCCTCTCAGGTATTAATTCTCGAAATTTTTGTCCCTTTATTCCTCTGATGCCCAAATTTATCTTGAGTACCCATGAAATATATTCCTCTTCCCATGTGGGAGGCTAACTGTTGCGTTCATTTCAAATTTCAACTAAAGTTTTAATTTTATAAGGGTTATCCCATTGTGTTGTGCCCTAAAAAAGTCCTGACCGGTGGTTGTACCCAAATCATCATCAATATCGACTTTTTAAATAGTTTTATATAAATTCTACATTATAGAAGTTTTACCTATAATGCATTGTAATAGCCATTGTAAGTCATATAACGAACACAACTGCACTATATCATACCTTACTCTAAACATTTTTGTACTGTCAGCCTGCTGATGGTCTTTTTGGGCTGAAACATGTAGTCATACTTAAATAAAACTTGGCTGTATTGGACGGAACTATAACGGATTGTTTTTAAAGTTTTATATTTGCATGAGTTTATTTTATTTTATTTTTTTTTTGATTAGAAAGAAAATATTTTCTGAACTGAATTTGTTATTTATTACCTAGTAAGTAACACACTAAACGAATTCACCTCCATAGGTTCTCATATGAATGTTAACGAAGTAAGGATATTCATTTACATGAAATTTGCATACTGATCTGATATAAAATGTATCACTCATACATAGGCTCGTCTAGAGTTTTCAGAATTATTATGTTGGGTAATGAATATGCATGTATAAAATAAAGCCATGCACATTAATCTTCAAATGACTTCATGTTGATGTTTATTTTTTGAAAATACAAATTTTTTATTTGAGTCAAACTTTATCCTCTTCTTCATTCACCTTTCTAAACTTCATTGCAATGTAGTCCCAGTTTCATTCGATATTAACTATAACCAGGGTTAACCATAAGTACACGTTTTATACACCTACAGGAGCAAAGAAAGGCCTGAACTTTGTAGGTTAGCTAAGAGGTAACATTCAGACTGCTGTCATTTATCGTACAGGGCTAACATATCGCACGTGAAATTTTCCTTGTAAGATAAAAGTATTTCTTGAGACTTGACATAGGAGAGGGTCTACTGCTCACAAATAATCTATTATGCAACTTAGAATAAAAATTATTGATATTTTCAAGCACTATGTTTCATACACCACCTATTTGAAAATTTCAGAAACAATTATATCCCACAGCAGGTTTAGTCTATCTAAGAATGCTGCAGGACTTTCAGAATAAATAGCTTTCATTTCTGTAACCAGTAATTCACCTCTAGCCTTTGTGAAGGACAAATACCGTAGAGGTTACCTTCTTCTTGAATACGACGCCGTGCAGATTGTTATGTGTCGCGTTTACCGCAGAGACGAAGGCAGTAGGTTCCTGCGACGGAGGGTGGGGGGGGGGGGAACCGTACCCATTTACCAAGCTAAATTTAACACCCCACAAAACTGTAACCCATAGTCCCCGTTGTTAAACTAACGATATGTAATTATTGTATGTGAGGAAGCAACTGGATTTTAAGATATTAATAAGCGTAGATTAACGTGCTTTAGACGCTCATACATACTGATTGTTGTTGTTTATGTTCTATTTAATTATGAAATTGTACCTTGGAATTACGCGTAAATATAGAGAAAGGGAACAGAAAACATGCAGAAGGTGATCATGACCTAAATGACTGAAGGTTACTAACCCAGTAACCGTCTGGAGGTACGGAGGAAAACGACAAACAAATGAAGTCCGGATAGCTGACCTCTATGCTCAGAATTGAACCTGGGATCGTATAAACACGTAGCAGGGCTAAGGAATCGACGGTGACGATGGTCTGGTCGTTTTAATGGTGCGCTTTTGATTTCTTCCAAATCAAAACAAACTTAGAAAATAATTCGTCTATAATTTTATTCGCAAAACTAAATTTCTTGAACCGAAACTCTTTTATATGAGATTAACTGAGTAACAGGACATTAAAGCTGGGACCAAATAAACTTTTCGAAAATTTGATTAATTTTACAATCATTAAATTTCGGCAAAACAAGATGCATGTGCTTTGTAAAACGGTTAAAAAGGTAACGCAGTCCCGTTACAGGCCTGGAGTGGCCCAGAGGGTTCCCGGAAGTTAAGGTTCCCAATTTCGTGACAACGGCACAGGATGGTGGTAAGGTTGTTAGCCTTACGCACCGGCCGCCTTTACCCACAGGAAATGCTCCTGGTACTCATTTATGTTAGAGGCTGAGTCGACCCCAGGGCCATAGTGCGATCGGAAGAATTTTATGTCAATGAAAAACTCCAATGACACCAGCTGGGATCGAACCAGCGACCTTCCGATTTGTAGCGCAGCACCTTAATTTGTAAAACTGTTAGTAGTGTTTTATCTAGGTTACAATGACTACACACGCCAAAAATCTTTTGCAGTCGTGATGTTGCTATTCTACATGTTCTTGAATTTTCCAAGTTGAATCATTTTCAAAGGCAGATATGTGTATCTCCGTACGAGTCCTTGCATCTCCTTGGTAATTAAGCCACTGCTTCTTATGTACTGATATGTCGATTTGCATGCTCTCATGGGATTAATAATATCAAAATCAAAACAGAAATACTTGTAATGTATTAATATTTAAAAAGACTGCCTGGAAGATTGGCTGGATTATATATATATATATATATATATATATATATACATATATATTGGTGTGTGTGTGTGTTCTGTCCACCTTCAAAAGTATTTCATCTGAATCCATATTAATGACATCTCTAATTATTTCCACGTTTTGCCAAAGCTCTCTCTGAACGTTTGTCCAACATAAGAGTGTATCCACTTCTGGGACACCCTATTCTATCGCACAAACAACATTCGTCCACAATATAAATATCTAATTAGCTAAGAGTGCGGTCCAAACGAACAGGTTCGCAATACGGTGATCACCATTTTGGCATATTTATTATGCAGGCAGCTAAATCTAAACGCCTTGCACAAAGCATATCTTACTCTATTTATTATGCTCGTGAGGTTTGTCTTATTTAACGACTCTGTTTCAAACATATAAGTCACATCTGTAGGCTTGTTGGCTAAAAATCGTCTACGGAGGAGAAAATCACGAAAGTCCTACCCACGACAGTTGGTAACCAGGCCGAGTTTGCAATCGGATATCTCGGAAAAGCATGTGCAGAATTGAAGATGGAAGAATAGAATGACTGATTTACACTTAGTGAACACCACAAGATTATTAGACAGTGAGTTAATGTTAACCTATCCCGTTATAGAAATCAGAATCGTTGGTGAAGTGCGTGAAGTTTACGTTAAAACTTCAGACTATGAGCTAGAATTACTTTTCTAACCCCAATTCCCCGGCTCTAGGCTTATGCTGGACGCTATTTTGGCACATCAGAGCAATGTCAATACTATAAACACTTCAATGACTTCCCCACGCAATGGTACTTCAAACACATCTGCATTAGAAAAAGTCTATACTCTCACACTGATGATTAAATCTATATTAATAAAGACGTCTGTCTTTAACCAGTATTAACTACTTACACCTAATAAAAAATAAAGCACAAAAATCTTAGAAAAACTAAGCTTTTTATTTTGTGTGCCTTACCTGGTTCAGCCACATGTCTGCTTACACCCACTTAACAATGTTAACAACAAACATAAAATTCTTCCAGCACAAACAGCAAAAAGCGACTGCACATAAGCAATAACCACAGTACTCTTAATACAAAGGAGAAAGACAATTATAACGAAAGCCTACTGCACCAGAGGGAAAGGCATATGTGATTCACTGCATGGAAAGAAAAACTGAAGTAAAGTAGCAACGCTTCGGTAGAATAGGCCTCGTTAAAATGTTGCGTTTATGAAGCTCTTCTGAGAGTTCTAACAAGCAATCGAACTGGGAACACGCGGGTACCCGTACCTGTCACGTGCGGAGTTATGGGAAGCTGCGCATGACCGATCAGAAATAATGCTAAGCGGTCTGAATCAGGGATTGAAAGAAACTACAACAGCGGGGAGAAAGTGGGAAGGATCGAGCGCCATATTCCTCAGCATCCATAGGACTAATTCGTTTGGCCTGGATAAAATCTGTACTCCTTTAGCTGAAACACAACATGTGAAAGTTGCGACTTGCTCATGTTTTACTAGACAGCTTTATAAACATTTTGAATTATTTATACGAATAATGTCTGAAGGGTCTATAATGGAGCTAGGGAAAAATTCAAAGTGACAAGACACGGTTACAGCTTGTCTTTTGCAGCAGCCTGTTAACTGTCTCCAATGAGCAGAGTCCTACTTGAGAAGCTAACAGGTCCTCAGCTGGTCAAGAAATTCATCGCATTGTATAAAACCCGAACGTTCATTACCACATTCACAAACGCCCGCCATCTGTCCCTATCCTGAAAGATCAATCCAACCACTGTTTGCAGTGTCCCTGTAGCAAAGGATCAGCCCGAGACCTTGGGAATGTTTCGTAACATCGTAAGTTTTTACGGCGAGGAGCCATTAGCACTTCGCCCAATGCCCCCAGTTGGAGGACCAACCTTGTCGGCTATCGGAGACCATTTATGTAACATAGCTGCTTCTACCCACCATATCTAGAGGCTGTTTATCCATCCGCAACCTCGGGAGGCACCATGTTGTGAAGACAAGGACCCTCTTGCCACGGAATATAATATGCACAATCCTATACATTTTGCCTCAAAACTTGGATCTTCTACGCACTAAGAATATTAAAATTATAACTGAATTGCACTCTATTTAATCAGTATTACCTCGTGCTATAATATAATTTAAATTTGTAAGTTTCAAGACTTCATACTTAACATTAAAAAATGTGTTTCCACGTACTTTGGTTATTCGTAAACTCCTTCACAGACACTCCACTACTTAGCAGTTTTAAAGACATTAACCTTTTGGCGCCGGAATTATTTTTTTAAATTTCAGCACACCCTGTATATAAAATGTGAATAATACAGGAACCAAATATGTTAGAATTATGAATCAAACTGCATTTTTAAGAGAAAAAAACTGAGAATCTATACCACGTTTAAAATATTCAGTACCTATATTTGTTGAATAAATATATAAAACGCAACTTTAGAGGTTAGCGGTGCGGTACGACCACTATAGTTGACATTAGGCGTCAAAAGGTTAAACAACTGAAATAACATTTAGGAAGGCACCGAATTTTTTCCTTGTGGAAAGGAAAGAGTATTGAGAAGCAGCTGGCGGAAGAATACCGCTGGGCAATATCACAGGTGGCGGGGCATTCACCCTGCGGCCGATCGGGTTCCAGTGTGTTGGAGTTTGTATTGCAGCTGGAGTCCTTTGTATAAATGTACATAATTCAACACGTGTGTACTCAGTTCAGACTTACATGAATTCGACTTCAGGACCTTCCGGAACGTAACAGTCGTGTAAGCCGAGAAGTGTTTTAAATAGCCTACGTACCAAAATACAGGCGGAAATATCGAATTCGAAGGAGGAGATGGTAATAGTACTGTCATCGAAGTCGGCATACATTACAAATTAACAAAAATGCCTGCAATAGAAACACTGAACAAAAAACCCGCCTTCTTGTTAGATGCTGGAAACAGCCATGTCCTCTAGGCTCACTTTTACTTCAGCTGTACAAAATTTTCTTAAATTTCATAGACTTCTATTTGTAATAAAATATATGATACGGGAACTGAATAGTAGAACAAATAATTAGTAGTCTATGTTGCGTGTTTTGCATGTTAAAGGCAATTTTATTTTGTGCATAATTCACAAAATTAATAGGAAAGCTGGCTTCATACTTGTCTGGTATTGCAGGAGCTTCACAACCTCCATTTTCCATAAACTTCTCTGTAAGTGGGCACCAGTAACCAACTCCAAACATCACCCATAAATGAGAAAACTGTCAGCACTGTATGTCGTACAATGTATGTAAATGAAAGACTTTATCTAGGAACACACTGAAGGTTAACTTGGGTCTTACATACAACGAAAATTTGTTGTGCTTAGTTAATCATCACGCCTTCAGTACATATGGAGGGATGGATGTATAGCCCCACGCATTCTTAACCTCGATACTAGATTGAAGGCAGGGGTCTTCTTCACTCTCCGGTCACTTTACTGCGGTATAATTGGATTCAGAGCTTTGTGGTCTCCAGAGTCGATCTGGACAAGGTAGTGAAGAGGAAAATCCGTACCCCCGTACCCTCGGTCGACAGGCCTCATTATAGTCAGTGTACCGACTCAGCTACGCCGGCCCAGACGAGGGCTTAATTAATGTGGTGCAGGAAAGGAAGTAGCAGTCCAGTCACAGTAGTGTCTCCTTCTTCCATACATCTAACTGACCAGCACTGAACCCCTCTAACTCATTCCGCACTGTTCCATCAATAATTATGCATCAGAGAGCAAAGGATGAAACATTACAAGTATGCATTTCATCAATACATACAAAATGCGAATAAACTGTAAAATACGTAATCATTGAGGGGTCTCATACCGCACGTTTTCTGAGGATAAGAATATATTTTTTGTCATACTATACCCACTTGTTTGCCACACTAAGAGGATACAGCCTTATGGTGGGGACAAGTCAACAATCTTGTAAGGACTTACCGGCATCGTTGCCACAAAGTAAACAATTCACCCTCAAGTGGACAGCAGCAAACTGCAGAAGGGTACTGGACTCAAAGTTACACATTCACTCTACTGAAAATGAATGAAATGAGTTAACATCAAAATAATCAAAATATCAGATAAGAATGAATTTTAAAAAGTAATATAATTTACAGTAATTTCTCTTCTGGTTGTAGCATTCAGAACACACATTAATCCTTTCATGCAAGACTTTTGGCTGTTTCTAAACACTGCCCCACTGGATAAAAAAATCCACAAATTATTCAAGAGAAGGTGTAGGATTTCATGGTAGATTTATGGTAGCAAAATGAGATAGCAAAAAAATGTAAAATATGTATATCTATGTAAGAAATCTGCGGTCTGCAAAAACTGGTGTTACATTGACAAGTATTCATATAGATATAAAAAAAAAAACCTCAGTAAACTCAATAGCCTTAAACTCAAACTGGGTGCTGGCATTCTACATGAAAGGATTAATGGCAGTGAATTTAGTATAACAGACTGTGATGAGACCATGCATTTTGTGATAAAAGAAAAAGGCACACAAGTATCTTTGCTCTGGACGGTATTTGAAACTGTTACCCTTGTGTACACTTCCAAAGACCAGATGAAATTTAAACAATGCAACCACTGGAATCTGCTCTTCTGGAATTTGCAGAACTAGATGTAAGAGTGAAAACATGATTTGTCATTTGGTTGCCTCCAAGGAAAGTCCTGTATTTTCTAGATAAATTCTCTGAAATAATATAATGGACTGTGTAATGGTAAAACTTGTGGATTAGAACAGTAAATTAACAGGCTATTATAACGAAACTTGAAATAAATGAGAAAGTGCGGTATGATGGGTTTCAGGTCTGCTGTTACATTTACAAATTATAAAGGCAATCCAAAAATTTAAAGAACAAGATACATAAAATTATAATTTTGCCTGTTGTTTTGTATGGTGTGAAACTTGGTCGTTGACATTGCGGAAGGAAAGGAAGCTGAGGGTGTTTGAGAACATGGTGTTGAGAAGAATATTTGGACCTAGGAGGGACGAGGTAACGGGGGAATGGAGGAGACTGCATAACGAGGAGCTAAATTATTTGTACTCTTCACCCAATATTATGTGGGTGATAAAATCGAGAAGAATGAGATGGGCTGGGCATGTGGCGCATATGGGTGAGGAGAGGGGGTGTATAGGGTCTTGGTGGGGAAACCGGAGGGAAAGAGACCACTGGGGAGACCTAGGCG
>Ga0131853_10019773_pt1 | contig 12251 bp, 12 predicted proteins | sample TergutLab28metaG_FD_92764 | JGI IMG/M metagenome (GOLD analysis project Ga0131853, IMG submission 92764) | Labiotermes labralis P1 segment gut microbial communities from Petit-Saut dam, French Guiana - Lab288 P1 (version 2) (version 2) | ecosystem: Host-associated > Arthropoda: Insects >...
CTTATAACCGTAACCTCACGTGTTTCAGGGTCAAAACCCGCAAGCATCATGGTATCAGTGCGCGTGTCATCCACTCCCATAATGAGCGCAAACGACCTGCTCTCAGGCTCTCTGCGCGGCATATTAAAAACGGCCTGCAACGGCCCCATATGCCTAGGCACGGTAGAGCCAATCATGCGGCTATGCTCATCATGAGCCACATCATTATACATATCACCTGCAAGTATAGTAAACCCCGCCGCCGCAATTGCAAAAACACCTAAAAAAACGCCAAGCGTCGTAAGCAACGTGCTTACGAACAGGCGAGCTTTGGACTTGGGCTTCTTCTTTTTTTCAGGTCTGGAGTTTTTCATGATTGTTTCACACCTCGAAATTACTCGTTTTATATATTGTATCATGATTTTAGCTTTTAGCTCGACTTTTGAAAAAGAAAAGCACTTTCACAAAAGGTCTCACTGCACCCGTCTGTAGAAACGCTAATGCGTTTCTTTTTATGTGCATATTATATCATGATTTTAGCTTTTAGCTCGACTTTTGAAAAGAAAACCACTTTTTGAAAGGTCGCACTCTACTCGTTGGATGAAACGCTTCGCGCTTCCTGTCGTATATACATGATACCATAACGACAAAAAATAGGGAAGAAATAACAAGAATATGTAAAAAAATCGTAAGATACGACAGGTATATGATATTGCTCCGCATATGTTCAAAGTTCGCCTCATATAATCATTATACCGATACATTTAAGGAGGCAATAATGGAACAATTTGAGCTTTACAAAGACATAGCAACACGCACCGGCGGCGATATTTACATAGGGGTTGTAGGGCCGGTAAGAACGGGGAAATCAACGTTTATTAAGCGTTTCATGGACGAAATGGTTATCCCAAACATAGAAAACGACTACCAAAGGGAACGCGCCAAGGATGAGCTGCCGCAAAGCGCAACCGGAACGGCAGTTATGACGACGGAACCTAAGTTCGTTCCAAATGAAGCGGTACATATTGAGCTTGAAAACAATGCGTCTTTTAGGGTAAGAATGATTGATTGCGTCGGTTATATGGTGCCGGGCGCGACCGGCCACATGGACGGCGACGAGGCGCGAATGATAAGCACGCCTTGGAACGACGAAAAAATGCCGTTTGAAGAGGCCGCCGAAATTGGCACGCGCAAAGTAATCAACGAGCATTCGACTATCGGCGTTGTTATTGCAACGGACGGCTCAGTAACTGACATCCCACGCGAAAACTACATAGAGGCCGAGGAGCGCGTAATCTCCGAACTCAAAGCAATCGGCAAGCCGTTTGTCATAATCCTAAACTCGCTGCGCCCATATTCGCCGGAAACTGTGGAGCTTGCAGAGCATCTATCGGCGCGCCATGGTGTCCCTGTCGTTCCGCTAAACTGCGCTCAACTTAAACTTGAAGACATTAACTCACTCATGGAACGAATTTTGTTCGAGTTCCAATCAAAGAGCTGCGCGTTCATCTGCCGAGATGGATCGAGGCCTTAGACGTGGAGCATTGGCTAAAAGCCCACATGATAGACCATGTTAAAAACGCAATGGCGCCTATCACAAAGTTCCGCGAGCTGCGCGAAAACTCGCTCGCATCCGAGCATAGCGAGTTCATCAAAAAAGCTTTCGTTGAGCGAATTTTAATGGGCGAAGGCTCCGCCGATATCGAAATTTCAGTTGATCCGGGGCTGTTTTACATCGTCCTTTCCGAAACAATCGGCATGAAAATCGAGAGCGACCACGAACTAATCTCAACAATAAAAGTTCTTTCCGAAGCCAAGCGCGAATACGACAAAGTAAAGTACGCGCTCGAAGAAGTAAAACAAAAAGGCTACGGCATAGTAACGCCCGCCCTTGAAGAAATGCGCATAGAAGAACCAAAAATCGTTAAGCACGGCTCAAAATACGGCGTAAAAATCAAAGCAAGCGCGCCGAGCATTCATTTGATTCGCGCTGATATCGAAACCGAAATAAGCCCAATAGTCGGCAGCGAAGAGCAGAGTCTCGACCTTATCGAATTCATCTCATCCAGCATGGCCAATGATCCGGGCGCAGTTTGGGAGATGAACATGTTCGGCAGAAACATGTATGACCTGGTAAAAGATGGCCTCCAAACTAAGCTTTTCAACGTACCTGAAGATGCAAGAATGAAGTTCCAAGACACCTTGCAGCGAATCATCAACGAAGGTAAAGGCGGGCTTATTTGCATCATTTTTTAGAAACGTTAAAAACCGCGGAAAAGAAAGCAAAAAGTCGAGGTTTTTAACGAATTATGCGCAGAACATGGGGGCATATTATAAGTATGTCAGCCCGGAGTTTTGGTGGATTGAGTATCGGGTTATGGTGTTGTAGGTGTCCGTCTAATAATAGCCGTCCGTGTCATCACATCAATAAATCTTAATGTATATAAAAAACCAAACCTATTGTGATTATAAATAGGCTTGGTTTTTTATTCCCTTTTCTGACAAAAACTTCAAATGCCTAAAAACAAACAAGGCAAATAAGGTTTTACTGGCAAGGCATTTCCTCCAAAACGTTAAACGCGGTATAGTTACGCTCGATAATGAAAGCTTAACGAATATCAAGACCTTGTTTAAACGACTGACTTTTGACACATAATTTAAGCAATCTCTATTACTTAATACTCTTCTTCTCTCACAAAAAAACCGAACCCCAAAAGGTTCGGTTTTCCCAATTTCCTGCGGACGACAGGAGTTGAACCTGCACGATATTGCTATCACCGGCACCTGAAGCCGGCGCGTCTGCCATTCCGCCACGTCCGCGAAATAGTTACCTAAGCTAAAGACGTCTAGTCTAACTTCATGTAACTATAATTTTGAGCAAGTCTAATTGTAACGCAGTCGTTGCGCTATGTCAATATTAAAGACATTAATAAACCTCGAGTCCCTTAGCTACATTAACAATAAAATCTTGCGCGTTTGTAACCATACTAATCGCGCTCAAGCTGCCTCTGTCCGAGAGCTTATTGACCGCGAACTCCGAAATATCTATGGAATAAATATAAAGTGGGCGAACTTCGCCGTCTATTACTCTAAAAGATGGCGTCATATTCCCCGTAGCTATCGTGTGAAGCTGAGTTGCGAGGCATATTATGGTCGTTGCGGGGCGAATTAGCTTACGCATAGCGTCTTGTCCAGCGTACGCATCTCCAATAACGCCGGGAAGCGGCCCATCATCACGGATTGAACCTGTCATCACATAAGGCACGCTCTGCTTTTCACACGCGTACATTATGCCGTCATTGATATTATGTTCATCTATAAACTTAGCAATGGAACCGCTGCGGCGCGCCAAATTCAACACGTCAATATGATTGTAGTGGCCGTTGTGCTGCGACTTTTGTGTATAGATATCTTGGCCTAAGGCAGTTCGCAAAAAGCCTGCCTCCAAATCATGCGTCGCTAAAGCGTTACCCGCCAAAAGACCCTGCATGTATCCCGCTTCAATGATAGACTGCATAGCTCGGCGTGAATCATGGTCAAACGCAAACGCGGGCCCCATTGTCCATACGATATTTCCATATTCTTTCTCATGTTTCAAAAGTTCATAGAGATTATCATAGTCCTTTGAGTACGCCGTCTCGCGAGATCTCCCTCCACGGAAGGCAAATTGTTCCTGTTCGCCTTTTTCTTCGTCAAAGCCCGTCGCGTGCAAATAAACGCCTTCTTCACCGCGCTCTGTTCGACCCAAAAATATTTTATCACCCTTTTTCACGGAGCGCATTTCAACCGCGTCTAGCCAACCATTGTCTCTAAGTACCACAACGCAGTCCATGCGGCTCTCCTCGGCAAGCTTCCATTCGCCGTTCACCTTAAAGTACTCGGGGAATATGGACGTCGCGTGATAATCGTCCGGCACAACGCCATCTTGATCGCACTCTGCCAGCTTGCAATCGGGCGCGTTTTTAAGTTTAGGCTCGTCAAAATCAGGATGACGATACTTAGGTAGTTTAAACGACATTTGTCTTCCTCCTTACAGCACGCAATATTCGTCCATATAGGCGTTTATGCGTGCTTTCATATTATCATCGACAACTACATTGCCGTCTATTTCTTTATTGTAAAGAAGCTCTAAAATATCCACGATGGACACAATAGAAAACACTTCTATGCCAAACTCTTCCCTAACTTCTTGCGACGCTGTCTTGCCTCCGGTTCCTTTTTCTTTTCTATCAACCGATATTATCATGTTATTGATAGAAACATCGCCGTATGATTTCAAAATCGGTACGGATTCACGAACGCTTGTGCCTGCGGTTATAACGTCTTCGATTATCAACACTTTTTCGTTGTCTTTTGGAGCATGTCCAATTACCGTGCCGCCTTCGCCGTGGTCTTTGGCTTCTTTACGATTAAACGCATATGGAATATCTACGCCATACTTATTATGCAAAGCGATAGCCGTTGCAACCGCTAAAGGTATCCCTTTATAAGCAGGCCCGTAGAGAAAGTCAAGCCCCATATCAGTTCCACCGAAATGAGCAACAATCGCATCCGCATAGAACTCGCCAAGCTTCGCCGCTTGTGCGCCGCTTTTATAGTTACCCGTATTTACAAAATACGGCGTCTTTCTACCACTTTTTGTCGTGAAATCGCCAAATTTAAGTACTCCACATTCCAGCATAAACAGGATAAAATCTTGTTTGTAATTTCCCATTATATTCCCTCCTTAGCTCTTCTTCGCTTTTTTAAGCTCCTTCATCTCTTCTTTACTTTTCATTCCATGCATAGCCGATATATATATGCCTGCAATCTCAACCTTAACATTTTTCTTAACCGGGAGAGCGTTGTAAACATTTTTTTCGCAAATAAGCGTCACAATCTGCGGCCCTACCTTCGCTTTCACAAAATACATCTTCAAAAGCTTTGAATGGAACGGCATTTGCTCCATTGCAGCCTTTGGAAGCATTCCTTCTTTCAGCCTGCCGCTGGATTTGTCAATCACAAAGATGGTCGCTGTCTGCCCGTGCCGCTCAATCATCGCCTGGTTCTCGTCAATCTTTTTATAGCTCCATTTGTTCAGCAAATAAAGCACCAACGCAACCGCGCCGACCACCAACGCTATAATTAATATAATATCCAAAAATCCCATATCTCCCAAAACAAAACCCCTCCGTTTCTTTCCGTAACATTATCGAAAATAAGTATATCATTTAAATTAATTTTTATCAACTACACCGGAAAATTTCCATGCTTTTTCGCCGGATTTGTCACCCTCTTGGTTGCAAGCATGTTAAGCGCGTTCGCTATAAGCTTCCTTGTCTGCGCCGGCTCGATTACATCATCCACATATCCGCGCGCCGCCGCCTGATAAGGCGTCGCAAACTGCTCTGTATAATCTTTTATTTTTTCAGCGCGCGTAGCTTTAGGATCAGCTGAACTTTCAATCTCACGACGAAAGATTATATTGGCAGCTCCGTCAGGGCCCATTACTGCAATCTCAGCGCTCGGCCAAGCGAATACGCTGTCAGCACCAAGATGCTTTGAGCACATAGCCAGATACGCACCTCCATAAGCCTTGCGAACAATCACGGTAATTTTAGGCACAGTGGCCTCAGAGTACGCATAAAGCATTTTCGCACCGTGGCGAATTATGCCGCCGAACTCCTGCTGCGAACCCGGCAAAAAGCCCGGCACATCCACAAAAGTAACCATCGGTATGTTAAAGCTGTCGCAAAACGAGATAAATCTTGAGCTTTTGTCAGACGCGTTAATGTCTAAACAGCCTGCCATTGACTTTGGCTGATTTGCGAGAACTCCTACAGTTTGACCATTAATGCGTGCAAACCCTATAACAAAATTCGTGGCATAAAGCGGCTGAACCTCAAAAAAGTCCGCATCATCAACGACCTCGCAGATAACATCTTTGATATCATAAGCTTTGCTCGGGCTATCCGGAACGATTCCGTTAAGCGCTATACAATTACGATCCGCAGGGTCACTTGTTGGTTTTTTAGGCGCAAAGTCTAAGTTGTTCGACGGCAAAAAGCTCACGAGCTTCCTAATCATCTCGATAGTTTCATGCTCATTCGCACCCATAAAATGCGCAACGCCGGAAACCGAGCTATGCGTTTTCGCGCCGCCCAAAGCTTCCGATGTAACTTCTTCGCCCGTAACTGCTTTTATAACTTGCGGCCCGGTAATGAACATATTCGATGTTTTGTCAACCATAAATATAAAGTCCGTAAGACCCGGCGAATAAACCGCCCCACCCGCGCACGGACCCATAATAACAGAAATTTGTGGGACTACTCCGCTCGCCATCGTGTTTTTAAAGAAAATGTCACCATAGCCTGAAAGCGCGTCAACAGCCTCTTGGATACGCGCGCCGCCCGAGTCGTTTATCCCAATAACAGGTGCGCCGACTTTTGTGGCTAAATCAAGAACTTTACATATCTTTTTCGCGTGCATCTCACCCAGCGATCCGCCCATTACGGTAAAATCCTGCGCATATACAAAAACTTGCCGCCCGTCAATCAACCCATGCCCCGTTACAACGCCTTCGCCCGGCGTATCCATATCGAGCATGTCAAAGTTGGTGCAGCGATGCGTCACAAACGCGTCCAGCTCAACAAACGTTGTTGGGTCAAGGAGCGCGTCCAGCCGCTCTCTGGCAGTCATTTTGCCGCTTTCATGCTGTTTAGCGATACGTGCCTCGCCGCCGCCTTCTCTAATCTTTTGTTTCTTGTCGTGCAACTGTTGTAGTTTGTCCAAAACAATTCCTCCTGTTGAAAGTTTGCAAGCAAGAGCGAACCTCTCGCGGCAAAAAACTTTCGACATATTAATTGGTGAAGCAATGCCATCATAATTATTGTAGTATAGTCGCCTAAGCTTGTCAATTAAAGAGTACTGCTTCGCCGGCTAAACATTAGATAAAGTCTACATCGTCAAAAGCTGCGTTTTTTGATTCGACCTAACTCCTGATTAAACAGCAAAGCCCCTATCATGGCGTTTCCGCAGACTCCCCCCTAAGCTCGCGCAAAACATCTTCATCAATACGAAAATTTTGCCCCGGCGCATTTACTTGTATCGGTGCGGACGTGTCCACAGTACCGGGCATTGTGGCAGGCGTCGCTTCCTGAACACGAGGCTCGTATTCATCCGCCACAATGCCGGTAGCTCTACGAATCATGTCCCCCAAATTCCTAGCATCCTCAGGTATATCAGCTGCTGCTGTTATCGTTTGATAAAAATGCTCTCTTATCGCTGTCGTCGCGGGCACGTCAATTATCCTAATAATAAGTACTGCAGAAAGTATTATCCCGCTAATGATGCATTGAGTAATAAAAGTTTCAAGATAGCTGCCTTCGCTCTGATAGCTGTGTTTGTATCGACGACGCCTTACATTTTGTATCCTCTTTTTGTATACATTTGTCTTCATTGTTTCCCCCCCTCACCCTAAAACACTCTCTTGCTTTAGGTAGTGTCCCCACGAGTTATTGCAGGCGTCTTTTCGTCTGATTTTCCACCACTCTTCGCATATGAAATTCTTACGTGTCTTTTGGACGCGCTACAAGTTTTATATACTCGATTGGGAAATCCACCTACAAAACTCATGGCACACTACCTAGTCAACTTTATGCACAAGCTATGTCTAGTATTCCTTTTCGTTTATATAGTCAATCTCTACTATGCGTATTTTGTCACATATTGCTCGAATTTTGTTCTTTTTATCATCTTTACATTTTGTCTTGTGTGGTGTATGATTTATTCATGAGTTGCACGAAAAATGGCGTAAAAAACGTTATTTTTGCGTAAATTGTTGTCCTTTGTAAGGCTTTGTTAAACTTTGTTGTTTGAATAGTGTTGTTTCTGTTAAAAACATGTATTATAATTGGAAAAAAATGGAAAATATTCCATAACTTCTTTAGTGCATATACACAAATGACATTTGAAAGGGTGTAAACAAGATGGAGAACAACAAAATCAAGCTTTTGCTTGCAGATGACAACAAAGATTTTTGTGACATTATGCAAAACTACTTTGCCTCTCAAAGCGATATCGAGGTCGTCGCAGTCGCACATGATGGACTTTCGGCGTACGAAAAAATCACTCAGAAAAAACCGGACATAGCAATTATCGACGGCATAATGCCGGTGCTGGACGGCTTGGGTGTGCTTGAGAGGCTAAACAAAAACGAAAATGCTGATGCGCCGATATGCGTGCTTCTTTCAGCCGTGGTGCAGGAAAAAATTACGCAACGCGCGATTGACTTGGGAGCGGATTATTATATCGCTAAGCCGTTTGATATGGAGCTTCTTGAAAAAAGAATTAGGCAGTTGATGAGCAAGAAAAGCCCGGGCAAAGGTAATCTTATTGTTAAGCAGGGTGGATTAAGTAATCCTTACAGCCTCGAAGCCAGAGTTACCAACATGTTGCACGAAATCGGAGTTCCGGCACACATACGCGGCTACCATTACATAAGAGAGGCTATAATGATGTCAGTAAATGATATCGAGGTGCTCAATTATATAACTAAGGAGCTTTATCCGTCTATCGCAAAAAAATGTAACACAACACCGAGCCGTGTTGAGCGCGCAATAAGACATGCGATAGAAGTCGCTTGGAACCGCGGCAAGGTTGATGCTATTGACAATTTGTTTGGTTACACCGTAAGCACACATAAAGGCAAACCGACAAATTCAGAGTTTATCGCGCTGATTGCTGACAAGCTTCGATTGGAGTTGAAGGCAGAAGCATAGGAAATACAGGCCTTTCAAGGGTCACTCATCCCGAGTGACCCCTTTTCTTGTCAAATCCTCCCGAATTATGTCAAACTTTTGCGATGATTTATGTCTAAATTGTCTATGAAAAAGTGTTATAATGTTGTAAGTCGCACTTTTCATAAAGAAAAAAGTCGAAATAACGATAGTGGGAGAACATATATGAGAGAATTGATTCGCCAATGTAAGATCGAAGCTGACGGCTCGGGGGGGGTGGAGCTAAAATATTATTTGCTGAGCCAAGATTCGGATAGCCTCTTTTCGTGCGAGGCCATGGACGGCATGCTTTACGGCGTGTCGGTAAGCGCACGTGAGCCAAACGCGCATGAATATCGGGAGATGTCGGATAGCGGTTTAACCTACATAAAGAGTGAGGCTCTGGACTTTATAAACGAAATCGCCGACGCTTTGGTCACGCCGGAGAGTTTTTTATCTGTTGTTGATGAATATGTCGGAAGTTTTTAGGTTTTATCCGTAAACGCTCCGCAAGCTTATTGCTCCGCTAATTAAACTTTGCCATGAGATTTAATTAGCGGAGCAATAGACTGGTTTGCGGAGATTTTTTTATGCTTTCCAAAAAAAATCGCGAAAACTTTGACTATCTGCCATGAATAAGTTACAATATGCACATAAAAAGAAAGGCGGAGCGTTTCTTCATTGATTATGCAATAGGCATCGGCAAGAAAGCTGGACGCACGTCATGAAGCTATGCAATATTCTTATGCATAATTTCAGTGCGGCTTTTGCGTAGCAAAAGTGTTGAGAGATCTTTTGAAAAGCGCTCTTTTTTCAAAAGTCGAGTTAGGTGGTGCGAAATGGATAATCAAAAAGAGCTTGCAAAAGCCGCGCTGGAGGCGCGCAATCTCTCCTACAGCCCGTATTCGGGCTTTCGTGTGGGGGCAGCGCTTGTATGCAAAGACGGCCAAATATACACCGGTGCGAATATAGAAAACGCGGCATATTCGCCGACCAATTGCGCTGAACGGACAGCCTTCTTTAAAGCCGTAATGGACGGCCACCAGAGGGGTTTTAGCGCGATATTTATAGCAGGTGGCGCGAATGATGCGCCTGCTGACTTCTGCCCACCATGCGGCGTTTGCAGGCAAGTCATGCGCGAGTTTTGCAATCCTGATGAGTTTAGTGTTTTTTTGGTTAAGTCAGAAGATGAAGTTCGCGAATACAAGCTCTGCGAGCTTTTGCCGCTAAGCTTCGGGCCGGAGGATTTGTAGGATGAATAATGATGATTTTGTATTAGAATATTTTGAGGATAAGGATTTTGCCGCTAAGGTGCTTGAATCCATGCGCAAAGTAAGCGAGGAAATTTTTGAAGGAGCGCGCGAGAGCATTCCTAAAGAATTTTTGGGCTATCTTGAGCTATTCACGCTCATTGAACAACCGCTAATGTTTGATCGCCATGTGGTTTTGGCTATCGACGGACGCTGCGGTTCGGGTAAAACGACGCTTGCAAAGATAGTTGTAGGCGTTTATGGCGGCGATTTTATCTCGACTGATGATTTTTATCTGCCGTTTGAGTTCAGGACACCTGAGAGAATGCTTATACCCGGTGGGCACATTAATTACGAGCGGTTTATCCAGCAAGTAGCTCGGCCGCTAAAAGCGGGCGCGACTAAGCTTGAATATGAAAATTTCAACTGCTTCACAAATATTGCGACGCCTTTGGTTAAGGATATCAGCGCGAAAGTTCTTGTAGTCGAAGGATCATACAGCCTGCATCCGTGGATTCGCGAGCTTTATAATCTAAGCGCATTTTTGGATATCCCTGATAAGCTTCAGCAGAAGCGAATCCTGCGCAGAAATGGTGCCGAAAAGCTTGAAATGTTTAACAAAATGTGGATTCCTTTTGAGGATAGTTACCGCAAGGCGTATGGAATAGATAAGTATTGCAATTTGCTTATAAACGACAATAACACTGTTTAAGGATGTGTTTAAAATCATAAAACAATTTTTTTCAACCCAAAACATGGTTCCAAAAGAATTTGTTCAGGGCGAAATAACGCCGTCCAAAGAGGCGTATAAAACGACCGTTGACATGGCAACGCCTGCCGTCGCTGAGATGGTTTCAATCACGCTGATTGGTATGATTGACATGGCTATGGTTGGCGCTATCGGCGCATTTGCGGTTGCAGCGATCGGGCTTACCATGCAGCCACGTATGATTTTTATGGCTCTGTTCATCGCGCTTAATATCGGCGTAACTGCGATAGTTTCAAGGCAAAAAGGCGCAGGTAATCAGAACGAGGCGAAGTTATGCCTGCGAATGGGAGTACTTTTGAGCGGCGTTATGTCCATTGTTGTGGCTATTGTTGCGTTCTTCACGGCAGAGCCTTTTATGGTACTTGCAGGAGCCGAGCCGGACACGCTTGGTTATGCGACGGAATATTTCAGGATATTTGCGATCAGCTTTTTGTTTACGGGGCTATCAACCACAATTTGCGCCGCGCAGCGCGGTATCGGCGATACAAGGGTCACGCTCATGGTAAACCTGCCCGCAAATATTGTTAAAATTATATTCAACTTCCTGTTAATCGGCGGCAACTTGGGTTTCCCGGCAATGGGTGTTGCGGGAGCCGGCTGGGCGACTGTTATCGCGGCTTTTGTGAGCTTTTTGCTCGCTGTCCATTCGCTTACCAAGAAAAAGTCTTATTTACATACCTCGCCGAAAGACAGCTGGCGTCCTGATTTTAGTATGATGAAAAGAATTTTTAAGATCGGCGGCAACTCGGCAGTTGAGCAGCTTGCGCTTCGTATCGGTTTCTTCTTATACGCGAGAATCGTTGCAGGACTTGGCACAAACGCCTTTGCCGCGCATATGATAGGCATGCAGCTGATGAGCCTCTCGTTTACTTTCGCGGACGGCATAGCGGCAGCCGCCACAAGCCTTGTTGGGCAGAATTTGGGCAAAAAACGCCCTGATTTATCCATGATGTACGGAAAAATTGGTCAACGCTGCGCCTTTGTCGTGGCTCTGGTTTTGGGCGCAATCTCGTTTTTGATACGAAACCATTTCCCAATGATATTCGCCAATAATGTTGAGGTTATTATGATGGCAGCATCGGTTATAATAGTACTAGGCTTCTTGCAGCCGATTCAGACCAGTCAAATCGTTATGGCCGGCACTCTGCGCGGCGCAGGCGACACAAGGTACGTTGCGCAGACCATGCTTATCACGGTGACAGTCATGAGACCGCTCGTGGCGTTCATTTTTGTATATTTGATGGGCTGGGGATTGCAAGGTGCGTGGATTTCAATCGCGTTTGACCAAATTTTGAGACTGTTTTTACTGACACGAAGGTTTTCGCGTGGGGGCTGGATGCAAATTCGGGTTTAGGCGCGCGAAATTATTTCGATTACAAAAGCCTGCAAATAAAAAGTCAAGCTAAAAAAAGGAAATGTTTTGCGGGGAAGTAGTAAGTGAAAAACTGTATACAAAAAAGCCGTTGAGCGCTATCAAGATAACCACGGCTATTACAA
>Ga0131853_10019774_pt1 | contig 12251 bp, 7 predicted proteins | sample TergutLab28metaG_FD_92764 | JGI IMG/M metagenome (GOLD analysis project Ga0131853, IMG submission 92764) | Labiotermes labralis P1 segment gut microbial communities from Petit-Saut dam, French Guiana - Lab288 P1 (version 2) (version 2) | ecosystem: Host-associated > Arthropoda: Insects >...
AAACAAGTTTTCTCCACAGGTCAGGATGGCACTTTTCAATTCCACGACGGTATGTTGTTGCGACTATGGCGTTCTTTGGTTTCTGCAATGTCTACGCCCTGAGAGTAAACCTGAGTGTTGCCATAGTTGCAATGACAAGCAATTACACATACATTGAAAATGGAACAGAAAAATTTGTACGTATATTGTACTGCATACTTAGTTATTTTGTATGTGATGCATTTGATGTAACATGAAGAAAAATTATATTTTAAGAGGTATATGTAGAGTTATGTTCATTTTTCAGAGACAAGATTATCCATGGAGCCCAGAAGTACAAGGACTTGTTCTGAGTTCTTTTTTCTATGGCTATATTGTGACTCAGATACCTGGAGGGTGGCTGGCTACTAAGATTGGTGGAAGGAAACTGTTTGGTATTGGAGTAGGCATGACTGCCCTAGTAACACTTTTAACACCAGCTCTTGCAGCAGCAAATCTGTACCTGCTAGTTCTGGGTCGAGTGATTGAGGGCTTGTTTGAGGTAGGTTAGTGATGTCAGAGTCATAAATGATTCACAATTTTGATCGCAACCAGCGGCTTCTGATTTAAAATTAACTGTAACCTGGATGGTATATATTATTCAAGACAAGAATAATAACTTTTTAACTGTAACCAGTATGTAAATGTAGACAGTTTATATCATGAACTGCAGGGTGTATCTGTACTCTTTGGTCATGGCAGGGCTGCCATTTTGGGAGATTCATTGCATACACAGGCTTCATACATGATGAAACTCTGGCAACAGCTGACTTCCCTTTTTCCTCCTTTCCCAGGGAGTAACATATCCATCTATACATGCAGTATGGAGTCACTGGGCTCCACCATTGGAAAGAAGTCGCCTTGCTACTATAGCTTTCTCAGGAAGTTACTTTGGAACTGTCATCTCTCTTCCACTATCAGGGATGTTGGCTGAATATATGGGGTGGCCATATATATTCTACTTATTCGGTATGTCAGAAAAAATTCATGAGAAAAAACTGTTTATATCTTAATATCACAGACCCAGAGCATTTTTGCAGGCAAGTCCCATACTAGCAGTTGGGTAGACTCTTTACAGATTAATAAGGCCTAGTACTGGTCAGTGATAAGTTAGTAAAAAAGGCAAGACCAGATATTTATATAGATGACAGGCTGACACAGATACATGTTGCAGATCTCATCAGACAACCGTAATCTGCTTTGCTGATAAGAAACGGTTGAAAATAACATTTCTGCAGTTGTAATTCAAATAAATTTAAAATACATTTAAGTTATGAGGTTTTTGCAGTGATGTGGTTGAGGATCCTCTTCCTGTGGGTTGTGATACTGCATCACATCCCAGTTGAATGGAATTCTCATTAAACCAGATACTAAATAAACAGAATATATGGTCATGGTATTTTTAAAGTGTTAATTAGCAATGCTGTCAACTACTAATATTATATATCATCAATGATGGATGAATGAAGGAGTTTGGAGCATTGGCAGAATGATGCTGACAAGAGAAAACCGAAGTATTCGTAGAAATCCTGTCTCAGTACCACTCACCTACTATGAAACCTACATGGACTGGTCTGGGATCAAACCAAGGCCTCCACAGTGAGAGGCCAGCAACTAAGCACCTGAGCCATGGCATGGTGATAAGGGTGTTTTGGTTCAGAACAGGCATCTGTGGCAGAGTTCTATTAAATAGATAATGAACTTTAAGACATTTGTGGAAAAGGCAAGGAATTTCTTGATTCACAGAGTGACTGTTATCTTCCCCAGAAAGATTTTGTAGGATGTAGTTTACACATCTATGAAACAATTCAGAATAAGTATTAGCAAACTAGAAATAAAGTTAACTTAAGCTGAATTTTGGTGGTGGCATACCATCCACAGTAACAAAATGATGACAACTAAGTTGTCATTCTTACTTGTTACAAGCAGAAAATATACTACACCTCTTCTATTGGCCTATATGAAGACAGACTGCTAGAACTGTGGAAAGGTTATTTGGTCTCTGTTGCACACAAAATTCAAGGTATTTTTACATTGTTGTCCTGCAGTTATATTTCTTGCGTTCATTTCGTTCATTGAAACATGGGATTTTGAAAAATGTAATAACCTAGAATTTTGGTTGAAGCTGAAAAGCTAAAATACATGAAGTATTATTTCAGGTATTTTGGCACTGATGTGGTGTGCAGCATGGTGGTACTTAGTTGCTGAAACTCCACAAGCTGATCGAAGAATCACAGATGCAGAATTAGAATACATCAGATCATCTGTTGGTCCATCAGCCAACCATATAAAGGTGGTAATGTATCAGTTGTAATTCTAAACTGCTTGTGAAAAACCTAACTTCATTTATAGTGGCTTTCAATCACATGGGTAATGGCTTCTTATGAATAACAATTATGGCTTATGATTTTAAAGTTAAACCAAAATAAGTACAACTCTATTCCTCCAAAATACTGTGCCTGAAAAATTATGGAAATATCTGCAAAGCACTGCTAACTGATTCCACATATGACATTAATAAAGCAACTGTAAGCTTAAAAACAATAATGGAGACCATAACAATGAAGAGGACTCAAGTTTTAGGTAGTGTGAAAGACACACATAAGCGCAGACTCTAGACCGCAAACATAAAGGAATGACAATGTCAGTGTACACAATTTAACATGTTTGGAAGATTAAAAAACTACTGCAACACAGAGATCTATGGACTGAAGTACATCTTGTGTGGAATGAAGCTGACAACAATATCATAGTGTGATTGGAAACATTTGAATATCGTATAAGAAGTATTTTGAAGACACTCCTGGTAACCAGTCCAGTGTGTAACTGTAGAAGATGGACATTCTAAGCATGTAACTTGCATAAAATAGATTTTTCATGAAGCTGTTCCATGATGACCATTAGGGACAAGGTATGGCCCTGACTAGGAGACAGGATACCCTGTAATATGGCATGAAAAATACAACAACAACAACAACGTCAGCAACAATGATTATGACGACGATGATGTGATGATTATGAAACCAAACATTGACAACATGCGGATGATAAAAATGACAACAAACAACACAGTAATATTTGATAATGACAAAGAATGAAATAAAGAAACAAACAAACAAGACAATTCCTTTTAAAATCCATTAACCACACAGTACCATAGCAAACACAGGAACTACTAATACTAGAAACAAATTTGTTGGATCATATATTGTACGATCAAATTTTCAAGCATTAACACTATGTGAGTGGATTTATTTTTTACGTAAAAATTTATCATCTCTTAAATTCTTAGTCCACTCCTGTATAATACAGGAAGAGTTTATTGCAAGTCACAGACCATACACTACTGACATGAGACAAATTTTGTGAATTTGGTGAAAAAAATAGTGCATAATTTTGACTGAAATGTATGCCCAATCAGTAAAAGATGGTTTTTAGACATTGCCTGTAAAGGTTTAAAGATGTTTATACATTGTAACTCCCCCTGCACCCTTCCCCATTTTTTTAAAAGCAGCTAATACATACGTATTGCCAGTACTTGCAGAATTGTAATTAATAAGAAACTAAAAGACTCTGTATATGGAATTTCTTGTTAGAAGATTCTTCACTTGTCACAGGTTATTGTTTCATGAGACTTTAATATGTGTTGCCATGGTAACCTGCCCACAAACATACATGTACCTTTTACACAAATGTAAACAGTTACTGAATTTATACCTAAAAAAGTAAAATATCTACTGAATCATGTGCACTGGTGGTGGGTTTTTCTTTTATCGCCACCCCAAGCATAACAGCTTTATCACACAGAAAGCCTGCATTTTCGTGGACGTCCTGTGACGCTGTGGTGCTATGGACAGCAAAGAAGAAATGCAATGTAGTCTTGCATATAAGCACTTGTATTTCTGGCAGTGTCCATTACCACAGATCTTAGCATGCTAGAATGGTTTCTTCCAATTATTTTCTTTAAAAATCTATATACTTCCATGTTATTTTCCTTTCCTTCTAGTTTTTTTTACCAACTGCCATTCTCTTAAAGATGTGTGCTTGTGTAAAACTTTTATATACACAACAGATAGCAGTGCTCATGTAAAAGTTGATAACAGTGGTGTATTATTTTAATTTCTGCATGAGTAACATTAATTAAAATATAGTATTATTTAAAAATAACACTAGGTTCTACTGAGAGCGAAGAATTTATGTATTTAGTATTTTTCACCTATCTTTCTTCCTCTGCTTAGAATGTAGATCCTCCTTGGAAGAGGTTCCTAACTTCACTGCCTGTTTGGGCTATCATGATTGCCCATTTCAGTGAAAACTGGGGTTTCTACACGCTCCTTACAGAATTGCCAACATTCATGAAAGGTCAGACTTCTATAATTTGCCCACAGAAAGAAGTCCCATGCATGGTAGGGTTCAGTTTAGTAACACATCGAAGAGGAAAAAAGAACAGTCATGTTGCTTTTTATGGTGCTCCAGCCTTCCAACTTTCTGCCTACTGTTATATTCTGCACCCATCTAAGACTGTTTGTTTCTAGCTTAAATTTTCACCACTGCCAATATCTGTGTAGACACAACTGGACAAGAACAATGGGAATAAGCATAATATTTTGAGGAAGATGTGAAGTGGGTTAATCCATGGGACTTCCTTCTTGCCACACACCTTCAGAATATTGAATGTTATACTGTAAGATGTTGAATGTGTTCACTGGCTTCATTAATATAATCATTACTGACAGATTTATATTGTTTTATGTTAAATTTTTGCAGTCTCAATATTAGTTCTATAAAATATGTCATTTTCTTCCTTCCTCATGAGAGCCTATTGAAAGGATACTATGATGTTAAGGGTTTAGAAACAACTGCCAATTCAATTACTTATACCACCCAATCCTTTTGTAGCATAAAATTTATTCCTACAGCATATGTCTGGATTTTTAAGCTTTTCTTGGGAATATGGTCGCAATATAAATTCATGTTCCTGCTTCATTTGTTAAAAATGTTCAGGTACCATGATCTATTGGTTATGAATTAAATGACTTGAAATGTGTTAAAAGTTAATTTGGCCATTATAAACAACACTTGGTGTCCTCATTTTTCACATTAATATTGCATTGTGAATGAACCCACACCCACCTCCTCCAAGCATGAATTACAGTAGAAAGTAGTTCATTAGAAATCAGGGTGTGGCCATCTTTATCTCTTTGTTCAGACCAATGCTGGTGAAAATGGGTCGAATGATTCATCCACATACACAATCAGTTTATAGCATTTCATATATGATGTCTTCTGTTCTCTCTTTTTTTTTTTTATCTTTTCAACATACAGCCGCAAAAATTACAAAATCACTTGTGAACTCCATTGGTTTCCCTTAAAATAATCTAATTTTTTCAGCTTCTTGATAATTTATGTATAGTGGATAGCTCCCTTCATGTACCATAGTTAAAACTGTCCAGTGCATTAACAGTGTTTCCTTGCTCCTACCCTCTTGATGTTGAGAACGAATGCTGTCCGTTTGATGACAATATTCTTTTCTGTTTATAACTGTTTGCATCATCCTCAGTGAAACAGCACATGTCACATCCCCCCTCTTAGCACTCCTAAAGATGAGTTCAAAAGCCATCCCTAATTGAGCCTGAATTTCACAGCCACCAATCTCATAAAGAAAGGCTGCTATCAGAATTATATTCCTATTAGCTGTTCTACTGTTCTTCAGTCTAGATCTAATGTCCTCTATTTCTCTGAATTAAACATATGTAAAACATGTAAACAGCATGCATAAAATCAGAGTTGAGGTAACTTCAGCAACACTAACCTCCAGAATGACGTTAATAGGTCAGCATTAGCAGCTACGTTCCATTGGAATATTCTGGTGGGGAATGTTGTGGAGCTGGATACACTCAGCATGGGAGGGGGGACATTTCTGAAACACCGATAACATATACCTCAACCACTTGAGTAACTTTACTTTTAATATGCAGTGTTCCTCAGTCACATCTTTGTGACATGCTAGATATAATCCACCTCAAGTTCACTGAATCGCAGTACTTACACATCGCTGTCATTTGCTAGCAAAGTTAAGATCTGTACCTTCTTATTTAATTCACATTCATACCATATACAGAAAAAGCTGTGATATCAAACACAGTATAACCCAGAAATATTAACATGACACTAAGATGCCCATTTCATTTCATTATTCCATCAACCACCATCTTCCAGCACTGACTCCAAGAGTTCACCCGTTAATTTTTTGTGTCTTGTTGGTTATGTAGGTACTGTTGAAAACAGGCAGGACAGAATTTCAGATGACTAATTAGGTCTTTCCATAAAGTTCTAGGTATACTGATACAGGTAGCATTCTAATAAGTGGCAAAGTTCGATATCTGACAACTGTTTGGTCCTGGAGGCGCTGCATATCACAACTCTTATTACACATACAGTGAAACAGACAATTGTATGTATTATTTTCTATTATAGGAAAATTCCTTTGGTATATATTTCTTTGTGCAGATGTACTGAAGTTTGATCTGAAAGATGCAGGTCTGCTGGCTGCTTTACCATACTTAGTCATGGGCATCATGGTACAAGTTGGTGGGTTCTTAGCAGACTGGCTGAGGTCTCAGGGACATCTCACAACAACACAGGTACAGGGGAACTCATGTTGATATTTGTCACAGGAGGAGAAGGGATGGTGTCTGAAGTGCTTGTATTTGACAAACTATGAAATATTCAGCTTGACATTGAGATAAGTAGTTCCTGCTGTGCATTATTGACATTTACTTTCTGAGAATCTCTCTGCCATATTCATAGTAAGGGCAGGTATTAGAAAATCTGACTGTTTAAGAAAGAAAATTTGTGTGTGTACATATTCATATAAATTTCATTAAAAATGGCTCACTTTTCTATTTTCAAAATATACTGTGACCATGGTTTAAGACTGACAGCATGAAACCCAAGAATCCCTTATACCTAAATATTACTTAGTCATGGACACAAAGTGTAGGCATGATTTGAAAGTAGGGGTCTAAAGCAATTTTGCAGTCTATATTGACATCCTCCTGGGCTACAAAGACCTCATTCAGGTTTGCGAGGTTCTGAATATATTTTGGAACAAGTACTTCTAAAACTGAGTAGGAGGCATGGACTCTGAGATAAGTTACCTTGTCTCGTATGTGAACATGAAATGTTCCGTGCTGCAGTCTGTGCACTAACTTGCTCAATAGCCCAATTTATAGTGTCAGCCATTTTCTTAAACACAAATGTGAGAAAATTCAGAGGATATAAAAGGCCCAAAATGTGTACATTTTCTTAGCAGTGAGTATGAATTATATATATTAAAAATTAAAAATCAGTGTGAACTTATGTTGCTTTAGAGTATCAACTACCTTAATTGCACTTACTGTTTTGTTCAGGACAAACATGTTTCAATGCTTATGTTGGTGTCATCCCCAGTATCTTCTGCAAACCTAGGTTATGTTTGTTATTTGCCATTAGTTTCACTGTTCTGGACATGTTTGTTGCCATAACAGTGACGCATGCCAAGCAATGAAATGAAAAGGCATACAGAAGATGCTGACAATTACACCAACATAAGCTTTGAAACATGTTTGTCCTGAACAAAACAATAAGTATGATAAACATGTAAGTTACTACAGTGAAACCCAGACTGAATGCTTTTTTGGGGGACCAATTGAAAATGGTGTAAAATCCAGGAGAGTCTAAAATCAGGGAATACAGTTCTTATGGGACCATATGAGTGCATAAAATCCATGAACATTTAAAACGCAGGAACGTAAAGTTAGGGTTTTACTGCATATAAGCAACATGGAATGCACAATATGAGATATAAAAACTAATCGCTACACAAGATGTAAATATTTTTCTCTTTCTATACCAAAACTAGGTGAGAAAACTCTGCAACTGTGGAGCGTTTGTGTGTCAGACACTGTTCCTGCTAGCAGTTGCACATTCTACAACTCCAAGTGCTGTTGTAGCAAGCCTGACTGTTGCTGTAGGGTTTGGAGGTTTTGCCTGGGCTGGCTTCAGGTACAGTTCTATAATTACATGCACATGATTGTTCCTTATACTTTTCTTCCGCTTTGTCCATATCTGATGGCTTATCATAAAAGTCTAGGGCTGGTTTCATTGTAAAATATTGTATGTTACATATATAGCTTTGAGAAATGTTAAATGTTAACATTAGGTATAGCAGTCCCATTAAAGGCCCAGATAGGCCCTGAGGGTTCCAGGAGGTGGAGACTCCCAGATTTCAAGACATTCAGCACATGGAGGTGGTAAGGTTGTCAGCCCTGTGCACCGGCTGTCTTTACCCCCCAGGAAATATTCCTGATACTCATTTCTGTTAGAGGCTGAGTCAACCCCAGGGCAATAGTGTGGCTGGAAGTATTATGTCAATGAAAAATTGCGATAACACCATCGGGAATTGAACCCATGACCTTCTGGCCTGTAGTGCGGTGCCACAACCAACTGTGCCACCATGTGCCTCCAAATGTTAACACAGAATGTCACATTGTAGCTGTATTTTTTTTTTGCAACAGACTAGTTAAAATAAATAAGCATAGAGAAGAAAACCAACTAGATGCTACTGAATGGTTTATTGCACCTATAATCTGCTCAGCATGTTTTGGGCACTTATAATGCCCATCATCAGGAGCCTGAGACTATACTTGTGTTATTACTGCATATGGTGTGTAATGCCTTGGTTGCTGGTGGTCAGTGGTCAGGTGCAGAGCAGCAGGCTATGTGTCCAGGATGAGGGACGTGCGACCATTCAGTAGCATGTAGTTGGGTTTCTTCTCTACACTTATACAGTGATGCACGGACAAACATACATCAGATTTAAAATAAATACTTCAGTGCATGATTTTGATGTCCGCTACAGTTACTTCTGTATTCTTTGTGTATAAGTATGTGAACTCTAATAATAATTTTTACAGTTATATGCTGCACACAATACGTGGGCTGATCATTTAATTCTGGGACTGATTTTTTTTTCCGGGAAACTATAATACGTAGCAAAATGGCAACAGAGTGGGACACGTGGCAACTGTACAAGTGTATGTGCAAAACCGGAGGTCGGTATCTCCCCGCATTCGCTCTGTGGAGGCCCTTGTGTGAACGTCTACAGCAGTGTGCGTTGCATTTCACGATGGAGGAGAAAGTGCAGTAGCGTGTGTGCATTGATTTCTGTTTCCGTCTGGGGAAAACTGGTGCTGAAACGTACGAAATGCTGCAAGCAGCTTTCGGAGAGTCCTGCCTAAGTCGTCGTCGAAGACATTTGAGTGGTATTCCCATTTCAAAAGTGGACGCCGATCCTTTGAAGACGACCCCAGCCCAGGCAGGCCTTCCACCTCCCACACCGAGGAGACCGTGGCACATGTGCGAGAAATCTTTCGTGCTGACCGACGTCTGACCAGAGAGGTTGCAGAGGAAATTAGATTAGCATTCGGTACATGCCAGAAAATTCTAACTGAAGATTTGCGAATAAGACGTGTGACAGCGAAATTTGTGCCCTGTCTCCTAACAGTGGAACAGAAGGACGATTGCATGTCAATTTGCACTGACCTCCGTGATTGAACCCAAAAGATCCCAATTTCATGTCCTTTGTAATCACTGGTGACGAATGCTGGGTTTACGGGTATGGCCTGGAAACAAAGCAAATGTCCTCCCAGTGGAGCACATCATCATCTCCTCAACCAAAGAAAGCACGGCAGGTGAAGTCCAATATCAAGACCATGTTGATTGTGTTCTTCAACATTGACGGGCTGGTTCATCATGAGTTCATCCCTACAGGACAGACGGTAAATAAGGAGTTCTACAAAACTGTCCTGCAACGCCTCCGCAACGCTGTGCACAGACATCGCCCTGAGAAGTGGCGCTCTGGCAACTCGATCCTGCACCATGACAACGCCCCTGCCCACAGGGCTGTCACCACAAATAAATTTCTGGCGAAACACAACATTCTGTCGCACCCACAACCTCCCTGCTCCCCTGACCTTGCTCCGTATGACTTCTTCCTGTTCCCACAACTGAAGAGAACAATGAAAGGTCGCCGATTTGGTTACGTTGAAGATATTCAAGCCAACGTGACGGGACAACTAAGGGCTATTACAAAAAGTGACTACCAGAGATGCTTTCATCAGTGGCAGGAGCGCTGGAATAAGTGCTTACGAGCACAAGGACACTATTTCAAAGGAGACAAGACCAACTAGCCGTTAAGTCTACTCATTCACTTACAAAAAAAATCAGTCCTGGGATTAAATGATCAGCCCATGTATAACAAACTTCCTGGGTACATAAAAGAAATAGATAGTTACAAGACCTTTAAGAAGGAATTGAAATCACTTCTTCTTTTGCATTCCTTTTACTCAGTGGAAGAATTTATAGCTTTGTAACTATGTAACTTCGTTAGCTCTGTATCTAATTTAAGTTTTATTACACTATATATAAGCGGTCCTGAAATCATTTGTAGAATACTATGTTTGTTGCTATTGGACTTCTCTCGCTTCTGTATATTGCTAGAAACTGACAAGTCCACAATCATATGTATGATATTTTGGACTAATAAACTAAACTGTTACTGTGTTCGGAAGAGCACACATTAATCTGTATCCTGAGCAAAATGATGTTAGTCCACACCCTTAGGCATATATCTTGAAGATTCATTTTAATATTAGCCTTCAGTGTATGCCTAGGTTTTTGTATTGGTCACCTGGAATTTTAGTGTCTGTGTTATGAGATGGCAAAACTGCAGATGCACTGTGCTTTGTACTGTGCACAGAAGACTGTTATGTACACAGTTATGTTGCTCATGTAACAGGGTGACAATTATGGCATCAGATTGGCAGTTAAAATTCACACAAATTGTTCCTGTTGTAACAGGACAGTGTTGCTGGGCTAGTATTCTCTGGGTGTAACTGGAAGGGCCATCATGTCATGGGAATGGTATCTTATGGAGCCCTAGTTTCCATTGTAGTGGCAGACAGAAGCATGCTGTTGGATGTGCCTGATGCAACAACGGTGCCTCTAGTCTATGGAACTGTGAGTCAAAAAATAAAACATAAAGTGCATTTTTGACTTCGGAGAGCTGATTTTTCTTCTGGTTTGTGATGCTGTGTTTCTTCTACCATGAAGATGGATGTATGTCTGTACTGATCAGCACAACACATCTTTAAAGAAGGCAGTCTTTAAATAATATAGATTTCCACTGGAAGTGACAGGTTGTTTATGATTATAGTTCCATGTTATATAACATTTTTAGAATTAGAAGACAGCCAGCATAATGACTAGGCTGTCACCTTGGTGACCAAAGAATTGGGGTTCCATTCCAACCCCAGGTAAGAGAATTTGTTGATGGGCTGATTACCATTGAAGGTGACAGAGACAATATTCTTCTTAATGTCAGGAATGACTCACCAATGACACGCTGTCAAATTCAAAAAGACTTTGAAATATTTTCTCCTTGGATTGAAGTGCCTTGTTTCACCTCCATCTGTTGGTAGGCTGAAAGTGTGTGGAACATTACCTGCACTGTGCCACATGTCTTTGTTTCTGATGCTTCGTTACAGAAAAATCTTGAATTTCTTTTCCGTAAGTTACTTTTTCACAAAAAGCATAAATACAGTTGCAGTACATACCATTTCCCTGCATTCATTGGGTCAAATTCTGTGGAAAAAGTACATAAAAATTCCCCACCCTTATGGAGGTTACATCCATCAACAACAAATTTTCCAGCAGGAAAGTTGCCCAGTCATGATTCAAGTACTTGATAGTGACTTCTGAATATCCAGTGGAACACAGCTCCAAGAGGGGAATGGCAGTCATATTGTCAGCTATTTTGATGATGATGATGATGTAAAAGCAAAAATGGTACCAGTAATAACAGGGGCAACTGGAACCACTTCAAGAGCATTTAGGAAATACGAGGCGCGTTTAATAATTCATCTGCCTAAGCAGGAAAGAAGGCAATGAGTGGATTGAAACAAGTCTGTGCACGTTGGGACATGTCTTGAGGTGTCACATATGCAGCGTCAGCTCAGTGCGATTCTGTCAGATTGACAGCATGTCAAGTGAACCTGTGTGGGAGGTTCCTAAGAAACTGCTCGATTTGGAGCAAAGATCAGTTATAAAATTTCTTACTAAAGAAGGTAAGAAGCCAAAGGAGATACTTGAACGCATGGTGGCAGTTTATGGGGAGTCTGCCCCTTCTTAAT
>Ga0131853_10019775_pt1 | contig 12250 bp, 9 predicted proteins | sample TergutLab28metaG_FD_92764 | JGI IMG/M metagenome (GOLD analysis project Ga0131853, IMG submission 92764) | Labiotermes labralis P1 segment gut microbial communities from Petit-Saut dam, French Guiana - Lab288 P1 (version 2) (version 2) | ecosystem: Host-associated > Arthropoda: Insects >...
CAGTAGGGTGTCATTAAAGGGCTCGGGGGAATCCAAAAAAAACTTTTTTAGAAGAAAAAACAGCCCCCTCCCCCCCCCCCCCCCAAATAACCATGACAACAAAAACCAGGTCCTAGGGGTACCTTGGAATATTTAAGGGGCACTCTGAGTGGGGTCCTGGGGCAGTCAAGTGCAAATGCAAAACACGGCTCTCAACCCCACTAAAAATTTCTGGATCCACAACTTCTCTCAGTATTTGCACGATACATTCACATCATAATTCTTCTCCACAGTCAGACCATAAAGAAGCAAAGTAGGTTTGGTAAATGGGTTGTCAATCACGGTGTACATTAACACTATCATTATTTTCATTGAGACTGCAGCCTCAAATACAAACTGAACATTTGAGTAATACTGTATGTGAAAGAACAAGGAAGCTACCAATGTATAAGGATAATGTCATACACCATTGAAAGCCTGAGATGTCAGGTATGTGACAACAGCAGCTGCATTCATTTTAGTTTTTAAATGACTGATAGAGACGGGCACAGCACAGTGTGCATGAACTTTGCACCTCCAACTGCACTGATCCATATTTCCAGGCCAGACAAAAAATGAAGAACCGATTTCTCTAGTGCTGTACGCTCTTTGAAAGCCAACATCTTTATCTACAAGAATAAAGACACCACATCAAATTTGCTTTAAGTGAGTTTGAGAAACAGTAGTATGAGTCTAGACATTGTAGTGTGTGAGCACAACTTGGAACTCCATGGCATGTGACATCTATATTATGAAGAGCAGCACTCAGTACACAATGCTGAGGGGTTAATTTATAAACACACTCCTAAATTTTATGTCAGTAATTTGAAGGAAAACTCTTAAGAGACATCCTTCTGAATTGTAAGCATGAACTCCTTAACCTAAATTGTCCACCACCACTGCACCAGACATTTAATTCAGGCACTGAAGGATTAAGAATGGGAAGTGTGAAAAAGGCATATTCTGTGCGAGCAATCAACTTACCACCACCAATGGAGCCAAGTGTGAATCTGTATGCACTCTCTAGGATCTGGATGAAGATACTTCGCTCTTCAGGACTCTGCAAACACAAATTACAATTCCTGGCTGAACTTGTTTGATATAGTAGATCCTTTGCAAGACATGTAATGTTACAAAACAAAAACTGCACCAAATTATTGCACTGTAATGGTTTCAGTTTCTGAGAGATAAAACATTAAAAAAATACATCTGGGCAGTGGAAAGAGGGGTGCAGGGGAGTAGTGAATAAAAATTAACACATATAGAATACATGCTAGCCCACAGCACTATGTTTAATAATTATACAAAGCATAACAAGAACTTCACGATGGGACTGCAAGCACATATGGCATGCCACTGTTCCGGTTGAATTCTTAAGGAAAAATGCTGGGTCTTTAGCATCCAGGTTGCAAGATTGTGTGCAAAATGCTGGGACCTGTGTTAAAATATGATATTACATGCCAATGTACAGTGCAAGACTTCTAGCAAAGAAGCACTCCATTTACATCACACATGAACTGTACAACCGCACTGTGTTATTAGCACCAAAATAAAATGCATAATACAACTTTAGAGAGAATAAACTCAAACCAATACAGCACACAGACATGACGCAATATTTCTGTTGTACGTATGAACTGAAACAATACGTTAATTTGTACCACGTATCTTCCAACACTTCAAATGGCCAATTTGGTATTGTTTTGCTAATATTTTCATGTCCTGGACTTCCACATGCCACATTTTTCTGAAAACCTAACAGGTCAAAGGTCCCATTTCATTAAGCAGTGGCTACAGGGCACAAGAGACCACAGCAATAATAGTTTTCATGTCTTCACAGAGGCTCCTCTTCAGATGACTGCAATCTTTTGGGTTTCTGCACTGTGTAGTGGTTGAATGTTCCTTACATTTTGGAGGAACATACCATCTCCACTGTCAGGATGACAGAGTTGATTTGGGCATTTGGGTGGATGCTGAAGTGATAATGAGGAAAGGCTTCTGCAGGTTATAGGGTGATTTGTGGTAATTCAGCGAAAACACACATGGAGGTCACACAGAATGGATAGGATTTTCAATGGGGAATCTGATTTCAAGAAAGTTCTTTTACATCTCTCAGCAGTGGGAGCTGTGAAAAACATGTGGGTTGTGACTCTTGTCCAATCTCTGCCTGTTGTGAAACTAGATTGGGTATGATGAGCAACTGGACAGGTGACCACACCAAATGGACAAGTCACTGACTTTGACCCCCAGATCACACTCAGTAGCCCAAGTATCCTGGCCCAAAAATTAGGTGCACAGACTGGATCATAGGGGAGCCCCAGAGATCAAACTGCATCCCAACAACATGAACTGTGAGGACAGACTTTCCCGGACTACAACGTGGAAACCCCTAAACTATCTCATAAAAGAAATAAGGCACCAGGTACGGGCTAATAACATTCACAATCATATCACAGGGCAGGAAAATAAGAAGAAAAAAGGAACAAGATTGGCAAAGTATATATAACATACCATCGTGGCAATGTGATGTTTAAACCTCATTACCATAACAGCCTGATACAATTTCTTTTGAAGAAAGCACTTATGGCGACATAACGCTGCTAGCAACAAGTAAATGTACTCGGGTAATCATGTGAAGTGCCCATCGGCGTTGCCAAATTTCAACCATATTTGGAACACCGTGACAGATTTTCATAAATATCCTCAATATCAAATTTCATGGAAATCCATCCACTGGGAGCCAAGCTTATACATGCAGACACATGAACACATAGATGGACATCAACAAGACAATAGGTACTTTTCGCAATTATGCAAACATGCTTTAAAACAAACAAGAAAGAAAACCAAAGAAAAGGTAAAAAGAAAGAATGAAAATGGAAAGTCAACCAAAAAAGTTTAATCATGGCCAATGCAGCTTCATGGCAGACAGTGATTAGCCAAGTCACCCTTCACATTCTTCACATCTCCAACGGGTCAAGCATGGGAAACTACTACTACTTAAATCCTAACCCCCAATGGCTCTGGACAATCTTATCCCCTCTTACTGCCTTCCACATCTGTGATTGGCCAAACTTCCTCAAATCATCCTATAAAACTCACAGAATTTTTTTGGGCTGTGTCATCCATGCAAAGTAATTCAGTCACCCTGACAATGAAGACAGTATGCACCATACAAAATGTCAGAATATTTAACCACTACATGATGCACAAACACAAACGACCATCAACTGAATAGCCACACTACACTTCTGAGCTGCCATACCATAAGTGAATGCAACCTACATTATACAAACAAACAACAAAACATCAGGCATGTGTATTACACCCATATTATGCATGAGTAGAGCCATATTACACATAAGGACAACAGCCACACCACAGAGGTGAAGACAATATTATTTATTTGCCACAAAGAACAGCAAAGTATGAACCCTGACTCTGATTTTGCATTGTAATAATGGGAAAATTATAAATTTTCTTTACCTTAAATTCATTGTGGTAGTCAAATATGGTCATATTTTTTATTTCCTTACTATGCAGGGATGGCTACTTCTACCTATTAAGGAGATGATCTGGCCAAGTCTCTCAGTTGACTTCATTCTGATCTGATTTATGTAAGTCGACCAGGTCAGTTGTTTGGTAAGGGTCACCCCAAGATGCTAAATTATATCGACCCAATGGACTGGTTCCCCAGTGAGCTGAACTGGCCTGAGTTTCTGACCATGTTTCACAGTCTTTACAAATAACACCATGGGGCTCATCAAAATGTTGATGGCAATCCTTTGTCTCTCAGCCAATGCTCATGAAAATGTGCCAGGTATGTAGGGAACAGTTTGAGGAGTTTGGCCATCAACAGCTATGGCAGGCAGGAAGAGGAACAGAACTGTTCCAAGCCAACAATAGTTCAGATTCCAAGAATGGCCCTTTTCAGGACTGTGAAAATAATGAGACATGTAGCAGGTGGATGGTGGATCTTGCCTGACGAAGAAGTTGTCAGAATATACAAGAAGAAATATGTCATGAAACACAAAATTGAATGACATGAAGAGCTTCTAAGATTTTTATGTATGATGTGCATTTAAAGGACAAAGGAAAATAATACATACATGAACACAGTACAACATTTCAATAAATGAAGAAGAAGCTCAGTAGCAATGCACATATGCAAAGGATGCTTTTGAGCAATCTTTGTGCTACAAATTGCAGAACGCCCTCCACATCTTATTTCCATCACTGAATAACACACCACTTACAGAAACAGCCTTGATCTTTGCAAGTCGTTTGGTGATCTGCTTGAAGTACTGTTCCGGAGCAATGGCCTGAAGATCATTGTAAACTATCCTCCTGCAAACCATACGAATGTCAAGTGTCACAACAATGTATCATGCCCAAACAATACATGCAAAACGGTGTTACAAACAATAAAATTGAATACAATAACTGTTCTAGATATATTAAACAAATTAAAAATCATCCAATCCCAAGTGATAATGTGGAAAATATTTTCCTATACGAACACTGTATTTCACACACTGCAACTGCCACATCAATCACATCTCACAAATAAATCACAACAGTCATACAAGAAATCTTCGCTCTTCTGTGATGTTATGCAGCATAGATTGGTAGTAACTTACCAATATTTCAAAACAACCTATCAGTCCCATCTTGAAGGCCCTTGAAGATGGACCAATAACTTCTCTTGAAACATTGGTAACTACCAATCTACACCATGTCACAACCCAGACAAGTGAAGACCTCAACTGCACTGCAGCGGAAGCCTGAAATTACAAAGTCGTACCTAGTTGTATGCAAAACCATACACCATAGCATAAAATGTGTCCCCACAGGTGTGGACATATGAATGAAAGGTTGTTGTGAAGGAAAAATTTGGCACAGTTCGGAAAATGACATTATAAAAATAAAGTGCCTAATAGAGCAATTATGTCACATGACAACCTGTAATTAGCAAGTAATAAGCATTGCACACTGAATTACAAAGCAAGTTGCCTGCCACTATTTCTCTTTATCAAAATATTTCTTCACATTTGGTTTCACTGCTGAAAAACAGTGTGTGAGAAGCAACACCCCCAAACTAAAACTGCTACTCCTTGTGTTGGTGCCATCAAATTCAGACACAAAGTGTTATAGTCCAGAGTCAACTTATAATGTGGCTAGAATATACAGAAGCCCCTTTGTCATTTCTTACATTTAATTCCTACATCCTGGAAATCAGACAAATTTTTGAGACCTTAAAATTATGTACAGAGCATAACAAAGTGAAATATAAAGTAACTGACCAAATATTAACCATATTCTTCATTCAAATCAGACACATCGGTGAACAAAATACTAAGACTTGCCTTAAATGAAATGGTACATAAAATTTAAATGCCATAGTCTGTCTACTAACTGTCAATTAATGACTGGCAGGTTTGGAACTTAAACACAAAAATTGTTTTTTACTTCATCAGTTCTTATTTATGCCAGTTTGTGATAGATAAACTGGCATAAATAAGAACTGTACCCTAACACAAGACTCCAAAAAAACCGACATCAAGCATAGAAAAAGAAATATTCTTTGTAACTCTTACTGTCTTCAACATACAAGATTATTCATTCAGCAATAAAATGAAATTCATATTTAAAAACCCAAAAACTGAGACTTAAAAGTACAAAATCTAACCTACATTCCATAATTAATCTTGTACCCTCTCTACACACTTTACACTTGTTAGTGGCTAATATTTTCATGCACCTTACTGTTCTGTGTTAAAAAGGGGGGGAGGCGCCAACAGAGAGCCCCTGTTAATGCTCCCAAATACCACGCAACAGAACGCTTCAAGACCCTCACAAAATGTCCACACTTTGGAGACACATATATATAAGTAACATATAAATATATGATATGTAAAAGAGTTTGATGGATAGAAAGTGGGAAGAATCTGTCAAATAATAAAACATGAAGCAGTAAGTGCAAGTGCATGTGAAATGATAAACATAATCACCGGAACCTTTGCCGCTGTTCTTCCCCAGGTCTCTTCGGCAAATACCTGAGCGATCCAGTTTGGAAGCCAGAAAGAACAGAAAGAAAAATGGACGAAACAAGTTAGTCATTATTTCAGATGAGAAAACCAGGAGGCTCTTTCAGAAATTTAATTTGGAAGAATGCTAAAAAATATTTACTTAAGTATATATAACAAGCTGGCATCTATTTCTAACACTTTACTTGGACATTGCTCAGTGTCTTGATGCTTAACTGAACATATAAACAATGCAGCATTTACCATAATTTGATATTAAACTGTGCTACTGTGTTTAAAGTGGGTTCTTTGCTATGGAATAAGATGCTACACTGAACATTCCTTCAATTACTACAACCCAAATAAACAGACTTAACATCAAAGCTGTTGAACATGGTGCAGTGTTGTGCGATAAGACTGTTTCAAAAGCCATTTAGAAGAAAAAGTTGGGAGAGACAGAGGTCCAATACGCTACACAACCTCCAAAAGGAACAAACATGTGACACTTTTAGTCCATAATGACATCAGGTAAGGTTTGGAGGTAGTGAGAAGAAGACAGCCACTAATTTTATATGCTATCTAACTTAATGGAATCACAACAGGAACTATCATATGCTAAAACATGAAAAATGCAGCACACATCTATATTTGGCTCACAGTCAGATGTGGCGTGGCACCTCTGCGACAAATATTTTGTAACAGGTCTTCTCCACAAAGTGACTTCGATTTAAACAGAATACAGCCGAGCACTGCAGTGGAATTGCAGTACGATTACATGCAGGTGACATGATTTAGTGTCAAAGTAAGATTTTTCTGCCTCTCACTTGAAGTACATGTACTTCCATTTACATGGTACAGTGCAAATCTCATTTTAACAAACACTAGAATAATGAAATTTCTTTCAGAGCACCACCAATTTACTCTTTGATAAATATCACTGGAATGACAATAACAAAGATAAAAAAATCCAATCCATTAAAAAAACTACAAACAATGTAACAAAAATTGCAAAATCAAGATCATGAACAAAACATATACACTGTAGAAAATCTGCAGATTCAAATGCAATACAAGAGATGAGAAAAGAAAAAGGAGTTACAAAGGATCACAAAGGTATAACTACAAGAATGTACACTCTGGTCATGGCTACGGTGTTTGGTGGAAGAAATCCCATAAATAGAATCATGAGGTAAAAAAACTCCCATCCCATCTAAACTACAACCCAAGAGTGCCACCCAAGCAATGCATTCCACACAGCTACCATAGTATAGCATAATTTAAGTCGCATTTATACTGTCAATTATGTGACCCCAGCTGTATGTCCAAAACCAAGAACTGAAACCATGTTGAGACGACCAATAGGAAGGCATTTTGATTTGAATTAAGTAGTTGGGACACAACTCAAACCACATAAACGTGCCTTTAGAGTTGAGATACCTTGCAACTTGGGATTGAGCTCTGGCATCAAAACAAGCCCTTTCTTTCAACCAACACATTTCATGTTACAAGCAACAGAACAGACATTTATTTACTCACCAGTTAACAGTCTTGTGTGACCTCACAGTGGGACTGCCAGATCATGCTCCAATTCAATTTTGCTCAATGATGTGGTGTCATCAGACACAATTCTGCTTGCTCTCCTGTACATGACAGTGGTACCACCATGTTTTCACACCAAATATTTTCAAACAGTATGCCACACCATGTCCACTGATTCTTGTGGCCACAGTAAGACTTGTTCCTACCACATCCCTCGCACACATTTCCCCTGAGTTAAAGTGTCACAAAGCTGAGTCCTGAACTGTATGTTCCTGTTCCAGACAAAACTGTTTACAACATCACAGCTATGTGGCATCTACTCTTAGTTGCAAAGTGGGAGGAACATCCAGTGCACAGGCAGATTTGGTGGAATTGTATATAGTCACTGTTATCAAGGTACTGTAAAACATACTAGAGTCCAGAAGCAAGTTTTTTTCACAGCAGTTTGAATTCACCTATATTTTATCATTTGTTGTTACTGTTATAATTTAATTTTTTAATTCAATTCTCTGTGCAGGGCATATGAATAAGAAAATCAAGTGCAACAAGTTTCCACCACACACAAAGAAAAAAATTCTAGAGGTGACACACAAAGGTGATGTCACAAGAGCACATGCAAGCAGACAATGTTGTCTATATTTCTGAAAGACAGGTGGAAAATCAAAACAGAACTGGTTCTTAAGCACCTCAACTGCAAACAATGAAGGGCAGAGAAGTACATAGGAAATGTCTGAGTGAATGGACCACTTCTGTGCATGTGAGCATGACACTTCATACAACTGTTTCGCCTAAAGGGACAGCAGTAGAAATCCAAAAGAATCTGGCAAGAAATCATCATTAAAACAGGCTCCATAAAAACATTATGGAATTTTTTAAAAGGTAAACACGGTAGGTTTGTCTCCTTTTCACTGTTTTACATGTTCGGAGTTATCATTATTAAGTATTTAGAGTGTTTCAGTGTAATGAAATGTCATTCCAATAAATATAATTTTGTTACCCTCACGATTACATTATACACAGATTTAATTGTACTCACAAACGCCCATCAATTTTTTTTAAACAGTCTGAACACCCTGACATTTGAAGTTCATTTAACATATAATAAACTTTCTAAACATGTCTGGCAATGAACAATGTCCAACATAAGTTAGAAAGAAAAAGTGCTTCCCAAAAGAAAGTGTTAAAAATTAGGGAATATGGATGCATGGCATTAATGGTTCAATTATTACTGATCACTCTGAAAGAGAAACATGTGACACCAGTCCTGGCAGCTTGTTACTCACCCTGTTTGGTGAAGCAGGTCGCAAAGAAGAAACAAAATGTCTACCTCCAGTGGTGTGATCTGTGACATCATCTGTGCTGAGTGCAGAAACTCCTCTGCAAATGAGGGCACATACATGACACTCTAACTTGGGATAATCATATTGACCAATTAATTTCCAGACAAAACTCTGCATGTTATGCATTATTAACAGCTGTAAAAGCAATGTTGTGAAGGGAAGTTTTAAGAATGCTATATATTTCTTATGTATATTCTATCATAACCTATGGCATAATTTGGGGGGATAACACCCCTAAGAGTATTAAAATATTCAGAATGCAAAAAAAGACATTTTAAGAATTATGACTAATTCGAAGAAAATGGATTCGTGTTGAGAAATGTTTGAAACGATGGAAATTTCACCTTTCTTTTCTCAGTATATATTTTCACTTTTATTGTAAACGGTGTACAACCAACATTTATTTACAAAGAACCTAGAAGTCCATAACCACGACACTAGATCTGCTAACAGTTTTCATCTACCCATTACCAATTTAACCAAATACCAGAAAGGAGGAATTAAAATTTTTATTCATCTTCCTACTCACATAAAATGTGCAGCAAATGAAATAGAAGTTTTTAAATCAGTCTTAAAGAGTGTTCTTCTTTTTCATGTTTGTCTATTGAGGAATATTTTAATTCTGATAAATAATAGATATTCCAGATTGTTATGTGCTAATGTTATAATTAACATTTTTTATGTAATCATTGTACTATAATCGTATTCTGCAATTTGATGGCTGTAATTTAACAGATATATCGTGTCATCACATTATGACTATATCCACATCCTTAGGTTGTACCTTTAAATGGATAAATGGAAAATAAATGAAATGGAAATACAAATAATGGATTTAGACAACTGACTGATCATATATAATCAATATCTTGTTCATGTTACAGAACAAGTTAACAGTAGGTATTATATCAAAAACGTGTTCAATGCCTTATAAAACTCTACTTTAAGATTGTAGTAAATTCAGAAATATGCAATTCTTGCTGCAGTGTTGCTGTAGATTCAAGTCTTCTGTGATGTGATGGTATGTTATTGGGGTTATAAGTTCCAAGATCTCTGAAGATCATAATGCCGTCATATTTAAGTTCAAGCAGTCTAAGAAATACAACTATTAAGGGAGATTTTTCTGCGTATTACTATATAAGTACTAACACTAGCACATGCAAAAGGACCATGTGGGTCACAGGCCAGTGATGCATTTACCACCCAGTTAGCCTGAAAATAACATGGTCATTTTGCCCAAATAATAAACTTTTATCTCCTGACACACCTTCGTTTCTTTTTGGCCGGTATGGCTCTAATGTACTGACTTTTTTTAAATGAATGCTGTCATAAATCTCAAATGCTGTTACAGACTTTCCTTGACAACAACGAAACACTGTCAAATGAATGAGCGAGTCTAAAAGATTAATTTGCAAGGATGAGGAAGCAGAAGACCTAATTTACTGCACCAAGTTTGTTTGTTGGTATGTGCGTGCATGTGAGGGGGAGAGCGTGTGTGCGTGCTTTGAGGGAAGCAAAAATAATAGAAGGATAATCTTTAGGTAACACAACCCTGTTGCACTTTAATCAATAATTATATTCATTATATAATCTTGCACCTTTTTTAGAAAAATATTCTTGTTTTTAATATACAAGTGTTTTTTCATTCAATTTTACACTGTACTTAACATGTTTTATAATGTTTTTGTGCAGTGTGTGTTGTGCAAGAGTGTATAATAAATATATTTACTCTGAAATGAAGGAAGTGTCAAAACAGGTTGCTGTTTGCAATCTCACAAATATGAAAAGGTGCCGGTCACCGCATGACAATATTCATTCGTTTCATTCACAAAATATCAACAGAAGCAATGCAACGTGAAGATGGAATTATACCAGTCAATTTATGAGACACATGCATTAACTCTTGAACATGGTGTGAAGTGAGGGAATGAGAACTGGCACATGACAGCAGCACTCAACATACCTTTTGTGACTTCTTGATTCCTATTGCCATTAGTAGCATTAAGGTATATCCGTTTTATAAGCTCCATATTGTTTAGGAGAGAGTTAAATGCCATGAAATAAGGGAAACTGACTCGTTTGCCCCCTTGTCCCCCTGATGCTGCTGCCACCAAGTTTGCTTTCACTTCATCTGTCAACAGATGGCTCTTGATATTAATCATAATATCCTGGAAATCCAGGGCAGTAATGAACCCTGAGCCCGTCTGGTCATACCTCCGGAATGCTTCAACTGCATACTCCTCATGGAAGTCCTGCAACAAATTAATTTAGAAAACTGATTGCAAAGTATCCAGCAATTACACTAAGAAACATGAAATTCATAATATGTTTTTAAGGGAAGTACTTGCCATTCTGTTCAATAACTGTTAATTTCTCACCAACTTTAAGTACCACTAAACATTGATATTGATATTTTATTTACATTCCATGAATCCACAATAACAGTAAGCGGGATATAGAACATGTCAAAAGTAATACAAGTAATAAATGTTTGGAATCAAAGCAAGATGATTCCAAGTCAAATACATGATGATGTTTAATACAGATAGGATCAAAACCACTGTGTTAAACAACAAAACACTAAGATAAGGCTGTAGTTAACAAGCAGAGAAAAGTCAGTGTACAGACCACAAAATAAATACAAACAGCAAATTATACATATAATAATAATAATAATAATAATAATAATAATAATAATGAGTCCATTGTTCCTTCTAGGAACATAGGTTGTCTATGAGTCCGTTCCACTTCTGTCGGCTGCTAAGAACCTTAGTTCATTCCAGCTTCTGCCTGCTTCCTTAATTATCTATCTTCTCCAGCTGTTTTTTGGTCTTCCTCTCTTCCTATTTCCCTGAGGGTTCCAAAGTAGGGCCCCCTTTGGTATCTCTCCATCCTCTTTTCTTAATGTGTGACCAATCCATCTAAATTTTCTTTTTCTTATTTCTAAATTTATATCTTCTTGTCCTGTTACTTTCCATAGGTCCTTATTGGAAATAATATTCGGCCACCATATTCTTAATATATATCGTAGACATCTATTCACAAAGGTTTGTATTTTATGCTAGATTTCGTTTGTAACAAGCCAAGTTTCACATCTATACAAAAGTACAGATTTCACACAGGTATTAAATATCTTAATCTTGGTATCTTTGCGTAATGATTTAGTTAGCCACACTTTTCTCAATTTGAAGAATGATCCCCTAACCTTCTGTATTCTCGAGTTAACTTCCTTACTGGTACCTCCATTTTCAGCTACAATACTACCCAAATAGCAAAAGTCTGATGATCTTTTAATGTCCTCTCCATTTAATCTGAGCCCTTGGTTTA
>Ga0131853_10019776_pt1 | contig 12250 bp, 7 predicted proteins | sample TergutLab28metaG_FD_92764 | JGI IMG/M metagenome (GOLD analysis project Ga0131853, IMG submission 92764) | Labiotermes labralis P1 segment gut microbial communities from Petit-Saut dam, French Guiana - Lab288 P1 (version 2) (version 2) | ecosystem: Host-associated > Arthropoda: Insects >...
AAAATTTTCTTGGGTGTTTCTTAAAAACATAAAAAAGGGGGGGCCCCCCCCCCCAGAAAATTTTTTGTAGGAAACCCCCCCCCCCCCCCCCCACACACACACACAAGGAATATTATTGTAGGAGTATTTATTTGTGACCTTTATAAAAGCCCTCTGACTAAGATGGTGAGATGGTGTGGTCATGATGAAAGAATGCAAAACCAGTGAATGCCAAAACAAATTGCAACAGTTACAATGGTAGGAGCAAGAAACAGAGGAAGATCGTGTAAAAGATGGAGGGACAAGTTTGAAGAAGATTTAAATATAATGGATATAACATGATAGGCAGGAAATGGCCAGAGACTGTCAGGAATGGAGGAAGATTGCATTGGAACCAAGGTTTCATTGGACTGTAGTGTCTGAGGAGGAGGAGGAGTTGTATTAGAGCATTGTTCTAGAATGTCAGGATTGTTTTCAACCCAGAAGTTTTGGAAATCGTGTAACTGGTTAGAAAGGGGTGGATGTATGTTAAGATGTGGTGGTTAATGCTGTCCTATGGATGGTAGTCATTAACCTCCAATTTTATAAAAATAATGCAGTCAGCAACACAAATCAAGATCCATTGATCCTGTCATAATGTGTGTGATATGGGACTAGATAAGAATATTTTTAACTTCACATCCAGTTTGCAAAATGGTTGTTCTATCATTGATGTTTTTATTGCATTGTATTTCCTAGATCCTATTGCCAAGCATTCTTATCCCATTGTATACATATGTATGGTGCCATTGCATTTGGCAAAATTAGAGATAGATGCTGATGTGTTTCTTTGTTATTTTTGGCAGCATGATCACTCCATTAATGTACTGTTCAGATTTTCGACCATATTTTACCATCCATGACAGTGAATTTAAGGAATATACTACGAAGGCTCATGCACCGCCACCAGTTATCCTAGGTGTAACCAATCCATTCTTTGCCAAAACTCTGCAGCATTGGCCACACATCATTCGAATATGTGATGCTCCACATCTGCGTAAGTTTCTGAAGTATTTGATATGTATTATGCCCTTTCTTTGTGCTATATCTTGATTTATTATGATGCTACTTCTTATTGCTTTTGGAGTTTCTGAAGTGTTGGGGGATGTAGAAAATGTGGTTGTCTAAAAATTAATAAACATTAGCCTATGATAATACATCTTCATTTTTACTGGCTTGTGTAATGAAAGACACTGAAAGACAAGATTTGCCATTTTCACTTTTATGTTTATATTTTCAGTGGTGATCACCATATTTCTCAGTGTCATCACATCTTTATACTTTTGTACTATACTACACTTCCTGTTTTGTCAGACTGATTAAGTATGCTTGGCATTCAGCTTCATACTCCTCAAAGAGGGTAAGAAATATGGTATCCTAATCGTTTTTGAAGACAGAAGTTTTGTGTTTCTGCACTTTCAGATTCGTAGCTTAAGTTGTCACAGTTGACAAGACATTCATACGTCATGCTAATAGATGGCAGCATTTGATTTTATTGTCAGTGGTGTATTTGATATGTAATATAAGAATTCTTTTTTTTTTTTTTAATGATCTGACACATGATAATACTAAGAGCGAGTGATGTTGAACTTCACTGAACACATGGGCTTCATGTTCAGGTGAATTTGACATCCACTGATGCATACCTGGTGATAAAGATATGTATTGTGACATGTCATAGCATTTCACAAGGTTTGAATAGTGGTAAGTACAGGAGTATTTACTAACAAAGTGTTAATGTTGTGTTTGTGTTTTTATTTAGTGGCTTCCCAAAAGCACAAGTTAAAGAAGGGTGGAAGTTTAAAAATGTTAGATTCAAAACCTGGAGTGTACACATATTACCGCCCATTTCTACATAAGGACAAAGTCATATTGAAAAAATTATTAAAGGGTGTTCAAACAAAAAGGCCAGGAGAAGTTCAGACAGCACTGCTTCGCAGACATCTTTTGGAGTTGACTCAAAGCTTTATGATTCCCTTGGAAAGATATATGGCCAGCCTAATGCCACTGCAGAAGAATATTTCTCCATATAAAGTAAGTGGCCTTTCTTGGTTTTTTTTTTTGTTTTTTTTTTTTTTTGTTTCTCATATAAAACATCCAGTAGAATCCCTAGTTGCACACTCTCTTGGAAATTCAGATGTGTAATTGTTCCTTTAAATAATTATAAAATTATATAAAATTTTTATTTCCTCTGCTCATATACTGTCATAACAAAGTGTAAGGCAGCCTGACATTTTAGACAACTTCTTGATTATGAAGCTGCAAAATTTGTACACACCTTTATTTATTCATGTTGGAAATACCGGAAAAAATTCTGTATCGTCCTAAGTGGTGCAGAGACATGAACCTCAAACCATATCAAAGAGCATAAGAATGTAACCTATGTACATGGAAATTATATCATGCATAGTGTGCAATATGGTATACTTTCCATATATAGGTTCCATTATTTATGCTCAAGTTCCACAGTGAACTTCTGGAACAATAAATGGAGTTCTTTTTCCTTTGAAAAAGGGAAATAACAACCAAGTTAATTATTTCATTAAAAGGAAACTTGTAACATAGCCATCATATTTTCCAGAAAAACTTTTAAAATTCTTATCAATACAAAATTTTGCAATATGGTTGAGTGAAAAGTGATTTGGCACTATGTTACTGGTGACACCCCGTTCAAAACCAAGTTATATCCCATCTGTCATCTGCTGGCATTACTAGCAGCTCACCATGTTTTCCACATTGGTGGGTTAAGGGTTAACACTGTTTTATTGAATTTCCAGCTACATTGCATGTAAGAGTTTTGTTGGTTCCTTAGCAGCTGCAGTGTTCAGAACATCATGACAATAATGACTTTTTCAGGCAGCTCCAGCACCACGTCCATTTAATCCAGATGACTTCCTTTCTACCTTGGAAACATCAGGTCCACAACTCACATCAGGAATTAAGGGTGACTGGGTAGGATTGTACCGTCGATTCTTCCGATCTTCAAACTTCAGTGGGTGGTTCAATGCACGGTATCGGGAAGTAAGCCAGAAGCTGCAGGCCCTCCAATTAGAAGCTCTCTCTGATGCTGTAAGTGAAACTTCATCAACAGTACAGTGTGGTGTGTGCAGTTTCATAGTCATTGCTGTTGTTACATTTGCTTTCGTGTTTGTTTAGCACAATACCTTAGATTTTTGCTCTGGAACTTCATTGTGTCAAATGTCATGAAGATTTGCCTTTCTGGTAATCCTCTCATTTTCAGCAGTTTTTGTCACTCCATTGTGCTTAAGATTACCACATTACAGTAACAAGTAACTTCTAAAGTATCCCATGTTACCCGTAGTGTGTCATGCACATCTGAATCCTGACTCTCAACTGTATAATGTCGGTTAGAAAAGAAGTGTAATAAATGAATAATGCACTTAAAAATTTGAGTTGGGAAATCAGTCGTGCATGGACACGACAAGGTTACTGAATGCTGACCAAAAGCAGTGCACTGCACTCACAAATATGTACAACTAAGACAATGATTTCCCTTTTGCTGTAAAGTGGTGGAGTGTTTGAACTCTCAATGTACTCCCCAATGGCAGACAGTTTAGTGCACCGAAGAATACGCACATTTTTAGACGTGTAAGCAGCCCTACTCTATATAGTCCACTGTAACCAGGCTAATGGCCTCATTCTAGTGGTAATTTTATTATATCTACGTGTTCGGCCAATATGAGATACTGTTCTGACTTCTGCACTGAAGAAGAATTTATATTATGTGCATGAGACACAGGCTTCTTCTGATTATTCAAGGTAAGCTGTGTTGAACATGTCTAGAAAACTGTTTGAATTATTTTACACGAGTTGAGCAATTTTGGTTAATGACAGTTTAGGAAAATTGTTTAGAAATTTATTTTGAATTTTGGGCCTACATTGGGCTATATAGAGGAAGGCAAGATGAGTATTTGCGTCAATTACGAAATTCATACTTTTTACTTGTTATTTTGTGATTGTGTAAATTATGGTAATTTATATAATTTTATTTTACTTTGATATTAAATACTTTTTTGGGTTAGTTATTAAATTTTACTAATATACTTGACGCACAGTTGACTACTGATTGATGTTCCTGGAGTATCAGATGAGTTAACTGAGAAATATAGTTGGGTGCATATTGTATTTTACTTGGTTGTTTGGCAGAGCAGTTTGTCAGATTCCGACTAGTCTAAATTTTGTTGGAATCTGGTTGGTGGCATTGATATTAGAGACTTTGACGCTGACGTTGATAGTCGCGGTCTTTTAAATTATAGTGTCTTCGCGAGAAAGGTACAGTTAGGCCGGAGTACTATCTCGGGAGGCATTACAGAAGTTTACAGTGTATGTGCATTTTGGGTGCTTTATGTTCACATCTAATTTGAGGTGAAAATAAAGAACCAGTTCCAAAAAAGAATGCTTTTTCATGTGCAAAATCATTTAGACAATACTGAGTGTAAAGCATGTGTCAGGAATACATGATATAAATGCAGCACGCATATTACTGTGGGTAATTCAAGAAGAAGATCCTTTTCTTCTGATGTTCCCTCTCAGTAACTCACTTATATGTCTCCTATCCTGTCTGCTCATGTGTATTATACGTTTATTAAACAATGTTGCCTTGAGAAAACAGATATTTTACTTGCTGAACAGATGAAGTTCTAACACTGGCCAATGAATCAAAGTCTCCTACATTCTGAAATGTAGGTTATAAAAGGACAACTGTTACATGCCAAATTGCATGCTAGCTCTTTGTGAAAATTTATTGGTGTATTGCACTTGTAAATTTGGTCTTCCTTGCTGCATGTTACTGTATCTATTATGTGATCAGAGGAAACCATTTTTCAGTCATGACTGGTAAATCAGTTATTCTCAGCATGTCTTCGGTTTTTTCAGCCCCTCCTGGATAGTATCTTAAAGTGCTGCAGTTCCAGCATTATCCATAACCTTTTTGTTTGCCATTCATAGCCATCTTCCCACAGTACTTGAGCCTAGACTGTGATATGTCATAAGAATGCACATACTACTGGGTGGCTACCCATCTACATGCTAGCAATGAAATTTATCTTTGTTTTAGGATCTGAAGGTATGGGTTCAGGGGAAACAAGAAGTAGAAGTTGTGGACATGATACTGAGAATACGTCATAAATTGAAGCAAAGTGAAACAGATGAATTACCCCTGAGCAGATCAACACGAGATCAACTGCGTCTTCGAATGGCCGATATAATTTGTACTCTTCCAGATGATCTGAAAACAGTACTGAAGACCAGCTGATGGCAAATTTTGTCAGTGGGACAACCCATGAATATGGCTGTGACAGTTGAGTCTGTCATTGATTTGAATGCTTCCTGTACAACCATTGGCCTTGGCTTTAGCCGTGAGTGTCATTTTCCCTGCCTGCAGTGTCATGTGGTGGGTATTGGTCACAAAGGAGGAGTAATTAACACAAAAGAAAGTTGCTAATTATAGAAGTTGAACTGTTGTTAATCATTCTATGATACAGTTGTGCCTTCAGTTCTAAGAACTGACTTCGCTCAAATGTGAAGAGATAATGTTTCGTCTATTTTACGTTGATGATGAGAAGCCTGTGCTGCAGTAATTTTGTGTTTTAAAGAAATTCGTCACTCTGACATGAGAAATGCTAGTACAAATTAGAATTAAGTGTACGAATAGTGCATAAATCTTACCCAGATTTACACTCATTTTATGCATGAATATCTGATAGCCAGACTATTATAACACCCGTGAAGAATATTATTTATAATATTAAGCATTGTTGCTGTGTCTCATATTGAGACATTGATATTTTGATTGTAACCTGAACAATATGACTTTTATGTTTTATATGGTATTTATTTTAAGAGCCAAGAACTGTAGATTACTGAATGCAGTAGAACATCATTGTTTCATGTCAACTTGTACCATTTTGCATTAACCACCATCCCTAATAAACTACAAAATTTAACTGGTGTATTGTGCATCATGCTCACATACATTCAAGAGAATATGACCCTACTCTTATGCCAGCTGGGAACCGCGGTAGCACAGTGGTTAAGGTGCTGTGCTACAAATCGGAAGGTCGCTGGTTCGATCCCAGCTGGTGTCATTGGAATTTTTCATTTGGGGTCGACTCAGCCTCTAACAGAAATGAGTACCAGGAGCATTTCCTGGGGGTAAAGGCGGCTGGTGTGTAAGGCTGACAACCGTACTACCATCCTGTGCTGTTGTCATGAAATCTGGGAACCTTAACTTCCTGGAACCCTCTGGGCCATTCCAGGCCTGTAACAGGACTGCTTTACCTTTACCTTATGCCTGCTACTGTGACTTTATATTGCCATTAATTTTTGTCTCTCATTATACTAACTGAGTTAATACTTTCTCCTTAGCCTGTATCAAAGGAGTTCCCAAACAAAATGTCATGACACCTTTGGTGTTAATATCTCATTGGATGTTCTGTGGAATTTCAGGATGTATTAAAAACTGAAAGTTAACTAACATAATATAACGTTTTGAAATTGGTAATGACTGGTCTCAGCATATGGTTGTTATTTACAGTTTTGACATACAGTGGAAACTTCCCACAACATATAAACACTCCTACTTACTGAGGTATGCAGTATCGTATTATAAACACTTGTGCTGGGTTGTCAGCATTTGGCTCGCCACTGGTGACAGACTGCTGCTGTGGTAACATGTGATGTAGCTTCTGTTCTTAATGTAACTAATTTTGTCAGTTTGTTATATGTTGTGTTTGGAATGTTAATTATTGCATCCAGATAAGTTTATTATGATAAAAATGCGAAGGAAAAGATAGAAGTACCTGTGAGGGAATGTTGTATAAGAATAAGTATACGTCATGTAAGGGGCATGAAAGCAATCATTGTGTACCAGAAGACTGGGCAAAACCAAGAAATTTCATTTGCTTGGGCCGATGAAGAACACCATCCCAAACCTGAGTGCACTGTGTGTGGATTTAAAATCTACAGTTTCTGACGAGCCACAGGAAGCACATTGTGTAATGTATTTATAACCATAGAAATAGAACCTTACACCACTGGTGAATACCTAACTCAGCCAGCCAGTTATGCAATTGTAAGAACAGTGGTTTGAAATGAAGCTCAAGTAGAAATAAGGAAAAATTCCTGTCAAACAGTGCCATTAATAGATGGAATTCGGGACGTGTTCATTAATACCTATGAAGGTGTTACAGATTTGATTTCAGTTAATGAAAACTGAGGCCGTTGCTCTTTTGGAACGTTATGTGGTATAGGTTTGTAGCTGGTTACTGATGTTCCAGGACAGTTTATCAATTTCATCTTCAAGGGAAACTAATTACCAACCTATGTTGTATAACATCCAAGAAAATCAAAGGCCTGAACTGCGCTCCAGAAACCTGAAATCCCGCATAATAGAAAACCCTGTGCCTTGTGAGTAGATGAGTTGCTTGACACTGGCATTGCCTAAGTACTTTGCTTAATTTCTTCAGGTCATGATGACTGATGACAGGAAATTTTTGTGTTGTAAACAGTTGAATGAAACAGCATAATGTTGGGATACATTCAATACTGGTATGGCGTTGGCTACTACCACAAATTTGTCATGAGAATCCTGTGTGTCAATATGTATATTGATGGTGCTCATTCAATGGATGGGTCTTCTGAGGTCTTGTAACTCTGGCTGAAAAACAAATTGCAAACCTTATCAGCGCTTTCTGCAATGTAAGGTGACAAAGTAAAAATGGTAAATTGTACAAAAGGCAAGCCACTGAATATACTCTGGTTTTAAAAATTATGTGATAAGATGAGATCTGAATTCAGAATCTTATTTTTAACATCAAAACAAGGGTATTATCATGAAAAAATGTCTTGAACTGCTTCATCAAACTAACAGATGAATTGAATGATTTTTTCATCCTTGACAATAAAATAAAACTCAGCACTGTTCTGCAAAGCAAAGGATGGCCATCAGTATTAGCATACATGTTAGATGTTTTTGGTGCACAGAATCAAGTTGAATTGAAGTATGCAAGAAGCAAGTATAATACCCTAATGTCTGCTGATATACTGAGAATGCTTGATGACAAAGTTAAGGCAAGATCTGAGGTGCTTAGGGTGGTGTTGTTGAGATGCAAGTCTTCTGGGACTGCTGAACTATGAAGGTATAGGTACTCCAGTCCTTCAGAATGTCTGAAACTGTTTATCCAATGATGCAGCATAACATCCCAGAAGATTTGAATCTTTGACAAAATTGAGCTTTGGATAAGGGAAGTGATGGAAGGTAACAGAGTAATATTCCTTAACATCAGAAAAGGAACTGTCTTGAAATTTTTCCATGAGAACAAAATTGAACACTATTTTCTTGATCTCAATTTTAAATGCTGTGACTGGATAAGATACCCATTTCTTACTTGTGATGATTACATGGGGCCGTAAACTTGGCCTTCAAGAGATGAACTGTGGACATGTGACTTCTCATTATAACTGTTCAGTGACTGACTCCTTGACACATTTTGGATAGAAGTACATAACAACATCCAAGACATTTCTAGGAAGGAAACTGTTATTTTGTTACAGCATTCAACATCCTGCATATGTGAAAGTTTTTTTTTTCTGTGTGTAATATTAAACACAAGAAAAAGAACTGCTGCAATCAGTAGAAATGATATTGTGTCCGTTACATATTTATTCAGGTATTAAGAACTATGTAGCTCACCACTCTCACATCTCCCATTGTTTTGCTTGGTATAAATTGTAAAACCATTTTAACATGTGCCTCTTCTCATTTTTTTTTACCCTTATATCCCAAGCAATACAATGTTAAGAACTAATGTTAAGTGATATGTATTGAACAAATTATGTTTTCCAAGATATTATGGGCAATTTAATAACATATGTTAAGATACAGTAAGGTGGGAGTGTCACATATATTTACTTATCCATCATAGGGTGCTGACATTACAAAAAGTTTGGGAACCACTGCCTCGTGATAACATTTTGTATTTCTTACGTAAAACACAAGGCTGAAGCATGGAATGTTGACAGGTACTATGAAACAATTTTGCAAAGGACTACAAAATTTGTAACATTTTGCAGAAGCATAGAACTTTTCTTTTTTACCAAAACCAATCTAGATAATCACAGACACCGTACTCACACTTTTAGTAGTCTAAAATTATACTTGAGCCTTTAGTCTAATACATTGTTTTTTGTAATCTTAGAAGTGGCAGCTGCAAATGAAACTGTAAGTTATATTTCCTTGCATACAGAGTCTTTTGAACATTTATCGGTTAAGAAACCGTAACTATCACTTTTATTTAGAGTTAGGGGCTTTTGAAAAACATAAGAATGGTCACTTAGTTGATGAGAAACTGACAGTTGCCACTTCAATCAGAATGGTCTGTCTTTCTGTCTCTCTCTGGCTCTGTTTTTTTTTAAGTGCAAGGGTACTTCATTCAGATGTGAAATCATATAACAATATCAGAGATTTTGTTCTGCATAGTGTGTATTAATTCAATAAAACTGAATTATGTTTTGAAAATCGGTAAAATTGATAAAAATTGTAGTATTTTTTCTTATTGATGATGCATGTTGTGAAAGTAATTGTGTAAAAGAAGTTGATCACCATGCCATTAATAGAAATCTTTGTTCTTTGTGTTGTAATGTAACATGTCACACAAGCCAACAAACTTACTAAGATATTCTGGCCCTATTGTTTTCAGTGTATGTGCCATACATTTTGTGCATTACTGTGTAAAATTTAATTTCAACAAGCATTAAGACAGCAGACATATTTATTTAAAAGATTAACATATATTCGCTGTGACTGCAATGTCATAATAATTGGCCATGGGCACACAGTACATGACTGAGAATATGTGGCAAAGGGATGGAAGTTTATTCTTTTGTTGAAGAATAAAAGACCAACTTGATGTCAGTAGCTGTTTTATTTCACTTCTTATGTGCTCAACATGTTTCGGACATTAATATATCCATCATCAGGAGCTTGTGACTTTGCTGTTGAATTACCCTATCGGTTGTTTTGTTCTGTAAAGACGGAGGATTTAGCGTTAGTGTACATTTATGGTGTTTAGTGGTGTGTGTTTGGTGTGATGTGCTTTGTCGCTTTGTTCTAGTTGGTAGGTGTATTTTCATTGATATTGACCTTTTTTTATCATATCAATGAAAATACACCTACCATCTACAACAAAGCGACAAAGCACATCACACCAAACACACACCACTAAACACCATAAATGTACACTAACGCTAAATCCTCCGTCTTTACAGAACAAAACAACCGATGTGGTAATTCAACAGCAAAGTCGCAAGCTCCTGGTGATGGATATATTAATGTCCGAAACATGTTGAGCACATAAGAAGTGAAATAAAATAGCAGGTGACATCAAGTTGGTCTTTTATTCTTCAACTATTACAATGATGCATGGTCCAATGCACATAAGATTTATTCTTTTGAATTAACATATATGTTTTCATATATGTAATCAGAAATGAATACAATTAATTTATTTGTTATGATGTATACATGAATATGCAGAACTGAAAGGTACACAATGTGCATATTCTAATTACAGGTATCATTTATTCTCAAAACCATAAAATATTGGTGTAACAAAATGTTTAATTTATTAAAGGATGTCATTTTAAATTTGTAGAGTTCACAGTGGCTATATAGCACCAGAATTTCAAACAAATGGCAAGGGGTATTATTGAGAAATAAAGTGAAATCGCATTTCAGTGTGAAGAATTTATTTCTTTTTTAAAAATGCATTGAAACGAAATTGGTGAAAAATAAATGTATGTCAAATCTTGTGAATTATACTGGCATGTCAGTACTGGATTTGATTACATTTCTTCCTTTTTTATTTTGTCCATGCTTGTTCTCTAAAAGTGGCCCAACTTTTAACAGGGCCCCAATGTTTATGGACTCAATACAGATTCATCTTGTAGTTGCACCTTATGACCTACAGTCACTTCTACTTATCACCACAAAATGTAATGCACAGAAGTGAGCAATTCTGCTTTATATTTATAAAGTTCCAGGTTTAAATCTTGCTTTAAATGGAGGCATTTTTTTTTGGTGCCCAGTCCTATGAATGGTATCTGAGCAAAGGCCTTTCCACTAATTGCCTTCCTGGTTTTTATTTCATGATCATCATACAAACTGCTATTACATAATCTGTGGATATTACCTGTGATAGCTTTTCAAGGATTAAACTGAAAATCACTTGAATCGTAAAGCCTGTGGTCAATCTTCACTAATCACTCCAAGTCAACTGCACCTTTTCTCCTACCTCTCCTCTCTTCCACTGTTCGTGTGTGAAAGTTATCTGATCAATCAATGCAGCATGAGAGTCTCTTCTCTAGTACAAACAGAACAAGGGTCACAATCAGTAAATATGCAGCATGTTCATAAGCTGTATGAAGAAGACACATACTGAATTACCATACATTTAAGACCGAACAGTTCTTGTCACGGTAAAGAACACCATAGTTACACATCCTAAATGATATATGGAAACTATCACATTCTGATAGTTAAATAAGTCACAGTACATGTTGACTAATTAAATTGCGCCTACTTGTTACGAGTAATTGAAAATATTTGTAATTAAATTAAATGAAAATTGAAACTTTTAAATTTGATTGACTTTAAAGTTTGATGTCTAAATGGCATGCTGCTGATCTAAAGTTTCAAAACTGACCGTCTCTTTAAATTGTAACTAGTAAGGACATAATCAGATTCCTGTATCAGTGATTAAGTTAAAAACTGACATCTCCCGCTTCATTACATACGTAGGTATAATTTTGATACTTCATAACCTATGCTGTCTGAAGTATGCAGTTCTACTGCAAGACGAAATGCTGCACTGCACCTCATGCGGGCCCCTCATGACACGAATAATGAGAGATAAGCATGAACAACCTTCAGGGTCCTCAAAGCCTTCGTAGTAACATGCTAAAATACTTGCTCAGAAGAGCATGCCGCATCTGGCGAATTTAATCTCGCCAAGTGACCACTTATTTCTAGCTATGGTTTTAAAAGGCAGGGTGCGTGTGTGTATGGACCTTGTCACTCACCACAAGAAACCGATACACATGCGCCCATTACACACCCATCCTTAGGGAGAATTTTTTGCTTACCCCATTGTTTTAACCCTCTTTTGGGGTTGTTGATTGAGATGTTCCATGTGGACATACGCTGTCCTGTTTG
>Ga0131853_10019777_pt1 | contig 12250 bp, 7 predicted proteins | sample TergutLab28metaG_FD_92764 | JGI IMG/M metagenome (GOLD analysis project Ga0131853, IMG submission 92764) | Labiotermes labralis P1 segment gut microbial communities from Petit-Saut dam, French Guiana - Lab288 P1 (version 2) (version 2) | ecosystem: Host-associated > Arthropoda: Insects >...
GAAAAGTAATTACTGTCAACAACTGGTGTAAAAAGAAGGCACTTGAAAAGCCATGCTGGTAGAGGATACTACGACAACAGCCAGGTTGTTGAGACTTCAGATCAGAAGAGGAGGGAGAAGAGTTGAAGGTAATTACACAGAGCAGAACCCTGCCATAGAACTTTAACTTTTGTTGATATTTGTCCTAAATTATTAATTTGTGTAACTCATTAATGCCATATATGTCTGCATATCCCTCTGTTCGTGACCTAATTAGCAGCATCAAAGCTGTACCTGTGTATAAGCCAGCCCATGCCCTGAGAAGATATGGCAGAGTGAAGGTTATCTCCATGCATTCTTATCCTCAGCACTGACTTGACACTCTGGCCATATACTGCCCCACCCTTGCATGCTAGGCCCAAACCCCACCCACCCACAAAATTTGCTGCTGAACAAGAGGGTGGGTGAGCACCAGCATTTTGTTTGAGGGTTTAAACACAATGCTTTCTCTTAAAACCTTCACTTTACACACACTGTACAGAGTAGTTTCCATGTTACAGTGTTGTACAATTAAAGAAGAGTATAAATTAACAATTCTACATAAAATATCACTTTTGCTAATGCTGTTATATCAAAAGTGTTTGGAGAAATAAGATATTAATGAATTATACTCATTTCCAATTGTGGCCATCTGATTGTAGGATGTCATGTCAAGAAATGACATGACATTGCAGCATAAATGCACATATGCTATATATATATATATATATATATATAATATGCAGTTTAAATAAATTTACATTTTATCTCACCTTGTTCCAATAACAATGCTAGCTGGATTTTCTCCCATCTGTGACATTCGACTTATTTGCTGGGGTAATTCTGCAAAACTACTACTGTCTAAGAAGGAGAAAACATACACAATGGCATCAGCTTTGTCTCTGCAAGCCTAGAATAAAAAGATATATACACACATATATCATAACTAAAGATTTTGTGGAATAAATGGTGTGCTACTGGCACTTCTCTTTCTTGAATTTCCTGATACAATGCTGAAACCAAGTTAGGAATTTTATTGTTTATTATCATTTATTTCAATGTTAAGTATTTCTGTTAACAGTAGGAAGGGAAAAGAGATTACAATGTATTGAAATGGTACTGGGTGCAGTCCAATAGCAGGCTTTAGGTTTCAGATAGAGGTCAGTGGTTATGTGACAACCAGCTATAACCCAAAAGAATCCCTGACACCGAACAGGTAGGAGGCTGGGTAGGACGTACAGCTGGCCTGGAAAAAGTGATGAAGAGAAGAGTCAAAAAGTCAACCCTGATTCTGTGGGCATTCAGCCCATACCTTAATAACGACAATGCATTAGTTATTCAGCTTCATGTATACACATGTTACAAGAATGGCACTAAAAATGGTATTTTCAGTACCAAAATGCATTTGCCCTGTCTACAAAAAATGTAAAAATAAAAATACATTGTTAGTACCATATTTAAAAACCCATGAATGTTCTGTATATTATGGTGCAATATAAAATTCAGAAGTTTTGCATGTTCAGACAGAATTTATAATAATAATGCAATGGATGACATTAGGCAGTGAAGAAAATGTCATCCAATGGGTTCACTCAACACAAGTACAGGCTTTTCACAGATGGACTAACACCAAAAAATATTTGTTCAGAAATGGCAGGCAATCCACCCAGTCTGTTACATATGACAGTAACTTGAGTAAGTATAACATCGTGTAGGTTTTATAATGAACCAAGAGATGGGAACACACGTGTTAGAAATAACAGTGTTAATTTTCAGGTGTGTTAACATAAGCTGCATTATTTTTCATGTACTTGTAGGTTTATCATGGTCTCTGGTGTCAACATCTCACAGGAAAAAAAAAAGTCCAGAAACTGTTTATTATAAGTTAATTCAGTTTTAAAAATATTATCCTGTGTACTTCTCAAAACACACACACTCACTAACAGGTGGTATGAAATGTCAAGAGTCTTACTATATCATTCAGTAATATGTACAAAATTTATTACAAAATACACAGCATGGCTGAACTCTTACTCTGTTCTCCTGCAGTTGATGTTTTCAATAGTAGCTAAACTGTTTTAAAGTATGGGGATGGAGGAAATGGGACAGAAATGATGATGGGACCAACAAGGAAACTGAAAACAAACAGGTAAGAAAGTGATGGAAATAAAGATAAAGGAAACGAAGAAAGGAAATGAAGAATGAATACAGAAAAATATCTATAATTATTCAAAATACAAAATGACTCTCATTTAAGAATCATCTGGGAGTCAAGCTTTTTACAGCCTAAATTGAAAAATATTTTAACGGCGGAGTAGAAAAATCAGAATCACTGCTGTGATTTCAAAAACATTATATTTACCCTAAATTTAAGTATAAAGATGTTTTCTTCAATCCATTTCATTTTATGGGGCATTCAGTCTATGAGTACACCCTTCTCTCAGCAGATCTAGATTCAGCATAACAAGCAGGTGTTACCAAATATGAATTTGTTTAGAACTATCAAGAACTACAAATTAAAAATGTGTGAATACAAAACCAGGTGCATGCATACACAACTAGAATGTTGCTTTTCAAAATTAATGCAGAGTGATGCCCGCTTGAACATTTCACTCTCTCTTTTTCTGTCTCTCTCTCTCTCTCTCCCCCCCAATCTTAGTGGTTTCATTTTTATTCACAAAGTATGGAAACTTGATTGATGGGTTTGAAATTGACTTCCACCAGTCTTCCAGTACTATCTCCTCATTATGTTTGGGACCAGCGTTCATTACTCTTGAGAATCAACATTACACTGCTGCAATACTTTGCAATCCTGACATCACAACTGTACGCAATCATAGCATTATTTACACAACCTAAATTCCAAAGCTGTAAACATAAATTCAGTACTGAGGGTCCAAAACAACACAGCAACTGAATTTTTATGTCTTAAATGTGGGAACAACCTAAAATCAGTGAACCTTAAATTAAGAAAAATTAATTGGGATTTTAGCCAGGACCAGAAAAAATGAACAATATGGGAAAATCTCCAATTGAGAAGCCTTAAATTGGGATTCTACTGTATATAAGAAGGTAATGGTCCATGACAGACTACAAAACAAATTTAACAGTTATTGCAAGTGAGGATGAAATAGGGTTTCAATCTGATGAATGGAAATAATATTCAAGTATACAACAAATTCTTAAGAAAATATGTTAATAAGCCAAAAATTCAATAAAACCTCGAACTTCATGTGTTCATATACCAGGAAAATCTAGCCATATCTCTTGACTATGTTTTACCAGCAGCCAAGTATTCTATTTGGAATGATATTATTTTGTCTCAAATATTAACAGGCTAATATATGTATATCACTTTTCCATATGATAAGTTTGACTTGCAAAATCTGAGGATAAAATGGTATTGATCATTTTGTTGTGTTACACTGGGCATGATCTACAAATATTTGTGCCTGAAAGAAAAACAGTACACAGTGAATTCTACATACAGGCGCTGGAAAGGTAATTAGGCAGATGTCAAGAGAGAGGTTGTAATTTTCGGAAGACAGCAGTTGGTTCATTTTGAGCAACAGTTCCCATACTCATTTTTTCATTACAGTTAAGCACTTCCTGAAGAATCATGACATGATGGTTAACAGCCACCCACCTTATTAACCTAAGCACCAGCTGATATATTCTTATTCCCTGAAGTGGAAACAACCCTCAAAGGTATAAAGTTTCATGACATCTAAGTCATCAAAGAACATTTTAACCTCGAAATAAAATAAACCTTTTTTGGATGCCCTTAATGACTGTTCTGTGAAAATTTTGGAAGATGTAAAATGTGTGTTGCAGTCAAAAGATATTACTTTCAATGAAAATAATTTCCTTTTTACATCATGTATCTCTTTCTTCTAGAGTAACTCTCTGAACTTCACTGACATAAAAAATCAAATACTGTCTTAACATCTTAAAGTGTAAACTTTGACAATGAAAATTTGAATATAGAGAAAACGTCTGCAACATAAAATATTCTAAGAAGATAAAAAATCAGTACAAACTTGAACTTCATAAGCTAACATACCGGTAAAATATGGCTATATTTCTTGATGCTGTTATCACCAGCATCCCAGAATTGTAGTTTGAATAAAATTATTTTGTCCCAAATCTTAACGGGCCAAAATATATTACTCTTCCGTATGCCTGCCGTTTCTACATATATGCTAGGGTATTTGATACCAGACAGACGTGCTACAGTAGCTGTTTTTCCAACACAGGATCTTCCAGTAATATGCAGCTTGTAAGATACTTCTTCAATGCTGGAAGGTAGACTAGGCCTATCTAATAAACCTGAAATGAAATTTGATATTTCACATATGGAGACAAAGATTTTACTGAGTCTGTTTATACACTGTCAATAATGGGCATGACTCCCTGCTCTTATACCCAACCATTACACACAGTGGCCAGGAAACCAATGTACCCCTACCTACCTATCTACCGTGCAGATTTCCATGTACATGCCTTATGCCTTTGGTACCTGTGGAACCCAAAACTGGACATAAAAACACTGTCTGCCAGTAGCATGTGCTTGCATGGCATAGCTAAAAAAGGGTTAGATATGACAATTTGAAGCTGTATCACCCAGCATTTACAAACAGCTGTTGAATGTTGACACCAATAAATACCATTAAACATGTCATGCACTGGGCCACACTTTTCCAAATACTGCATCCTGCCTGAAGGTGGTCTTCAACAATAAGTGTGCAATTTATCACAGTATTCATGAAAAATTGTTGGTTTGGGGTAAGGAAAACCCTCATTTCATGGTGGAGTTAGAACATAACCCACCACATGTGATGTATGACACCAGGTCATATCAATGGTCCCCATTTCTTCAAAGGATCTTCCAGTGCCATATCTTGTGCAGAAATGTTAGAGGCTTGGTCAATACCACAATGCAGAGACAGTGGACTATTGGACTATGTGTGGCTGCAGAATTATAGAAGCCATATATTTTGCTTTTCTGTGTGCAAAACTCTGAATGAACATTCTGTCAGTTGCTAGACTGGCCATGTTTCAACTTCTCCCACACCATTATTTTGACCATCAGTTAGTCCTGTTCTTACTATCTGACAACATTTTGTATGGAATTATCAATGAACAAGTGGCTGGGCAGAGTTCTCACAATAATGAGTTGCACTGTGATGTGGAACAGGCTTCATAAAAGCCACAAATGCTTCAGCACAGGTCACATATCATATGGCAGTGCATTATGGTGTGTATGAAACACTGTCACACATACAAATCCACCTGCAGGTACAGTGGCTCTTGTCAAAGAGTGATAAGGCTTATTGCAAATTTGGGAATAAGGGACTCATGTCACGGTGCTTTTAAAGAATTGGGGATTTTACCTTTGTATTCGCAGTATCTATATGCCCTACTCATGTTTGTAGTTAAGAATAGAGAACTGTTTCATGCAAATACTGATGTTCACACATTTGACACAAGATATAAAAATGATCTCCACCTGCCAATGGCTAAACTGAAAGTATTTCAACAAGGGGCTTTTTATTCAGGAATTAGAGCCTATAATTATCTGCCAGTGAATATAAAGGATTCGTCAGGTGATGTGAAGCGTTTTAAATGAGTCCTAAAAGCATTATTCCAAATGCACTCATTCTACTCTTTGGAAGAGTATTTTAATTTTAATTTACTGTAAGATTGACCTGTATATCACTTCTCAATTATAACTGATGGCACACTATCGAGCATGTTAGTACTGTTATACACCTGTATAGTGTTCTGGTAATATGCTAACTGAATCAGTACTACTAATAGATCAAGTCTAAGTGTATTATAATCAGAAGACTTCAACAATACATTATACTTATGATACACAGATTAGGTATGTTTATTATGGTATTAATTTTTATTATTGATTAGATTACTCATTGTACTTATGACTGTTTCCACATCTTTTGTAAAGATCTATGGAATGTGAATAAATACTCATACTCATACTCAATGGGTAAAGTGGAATGCAGAGAAGTAAAGCAGGATGACAGTGGCTTCCTAGGCACCTTCTACATAACATCACCACTTACATTTTTCTGTCCACTCTCACTATTCAATATCTAATCATATTTTTTATAATATAAGCTAGTGGTCATTAACTAACATTATGTTAGCTTACTTTTCTCAACTGATTTCTTATATTCTCCCCATGCATGGCTATACCCTTTCCCTTTACCATTTACAAGGATTTTTTAAAAAACAAGGTAACAAACACAATGACGACAGAAACTTTATTATGACACCATCATTTGCATGGGTATCAATGGTATACATCAGACCGCCTCATAGTTGCCACTGGCATTTAAACATCTGTCCCACTGTGGCACCAATGCTTGCATCCCAATATCAAATAAATTAGTGTCCAGTGTCTGTAGCTTGCCTGACACTGATGCCAAAGAGCTTCTTATTGAGGAGTTCAAAGTGCTGAAAACTGCTGGACCTCACTGCCAACTGGACTTGTGACTGGTTGCAACACTATAGTTGGTATGATTTGGACACCCCTTCCAAACCCCAACAGTCTTGTGGCCAGTGATTTTCAGCTCTTTGAAACCCTTGAGAAACACCTTGCTCACATGTGAATTGTACCACATGGAGCAAGCTGTAACCTCCTGGCTACAGACACTTGATAGATGCTTCTTCTACACTGGCATACAAGTCTTCGTACAGAGCTGGAGAAATGCTTAAATGTCAGTGGTCACTGAATTGAGGTCTCATGTGTACCATCAGGTACCCTTGTGCTGTTAACAGGTCAGAATATTTCTTTGTCCTATATCCTATGTAGAAATGTAAAAATGTAAAATGTATAAAACTGCAATTTGTCACTTATACTAGAGGAAGAATAGAAATTGTGTTGAAGACCAATATGCACAAAAGCCTATCTTGATCTCAAAGGAAGTAACACAAGGGTGGAAAAAATCACATAAGAGGAGCTTCATAATCTGTACTCTTCACTAAATATTACCATGAGAATGAGATAGGCAAAGAAAATGACAGATTAAAAATGGGCAACACTTTTCAGAAAACCTGAAGGAAAATCACTTGAAAAACATACATTTAGATGGAAGCACAATATTCAAATACAGCTTTCAATAAACTAAGCATAAGCTTGCACAGTGAATTTAGACAATACCATGGTCTTATGAGCATAATAATGGACCTGCAGGTTCCATCAGAATACAAAAAGCATCCTGAAAAGCTAAACTACACAAGGATGATGCTTTAAGGAGTCAAGTCATGATTTTTCTAGTAATACTGACTTATTCACCTCTATCATGTCCTAAATCTTATTACCTTACAAACTGTGACTTTATGAACCCTTCTACTGTTTGAAATTCCTGTTCATACTACACAGAAATTATGACACACAGCAACTATATGACATAACATCAGTCACATGCATAAGGTTCATTATCCCCGTTGTGTTTATAATTAAACTAGACTGGAGCGTATGTACTTGTCTAACACAACTATATGATGGTAGATATATGTATAGAATTTATTACATAAAGAACTACATGTTTCGGCACTTCACATTGGCCATCTTCAGGTTGAGAAATAAAAAAACTTAGCAAGCAGCTATACTCGACTTATGTGGGTTGTATACAATGGCGAGGTAAGAGGTGAAGTGGATATGAGATCTCACATGTGTTATGTAGGATGGGTGGTGTGGGTACATAGGTTCTGCTATTATATGCTATGTCTAGGTTAATTTCTACAAACATAAGATGATACTGTAGATCCAACTATATTAACCTAGACATAGCAAAATTGCAGAACCCATGTACCCACACCACCCATCCTACATAACACATGCGAGATCTCGTACCCACTTCACCTCTTACCTCCCCCTTGCATACAACCCACATAAGTCAACTATAGCTGCTTACTAAGTTTTTTCATTTCTCAACCTAAAGATGGCCATTTTAAAGTGCTGAAACATGTAGTTGTTCTTTATGTAAAAAATTCTATACATATATCTACCATCATATAGTTGTGTTAGACAAGTACATACACTCCAATCTAGTTTAATCAGTTAAATTTCCTTGTTATGCTGAATGTATTCAACTACCACAAATTAGATCCTCATTCCTTCTCAAATTCAGAGTTATGAAACAGTCTTTAAGCCATTTGGTGGGCCTCCTTGGCTACAAAATCCAACCATCACAAAGATTTCATCAATACAAAAATATCCTTCTGTATTCATCAGTAATTTCTGCAACCAGTTACTAAGTAGTTAATAAATTCATGATTTTATGCCATCGTGCCTTGTGCCTCAGAAAAGATCTATGTAACTGCAGTCTTACACATGCCCTAAAGGCACACAATGCAATCAGCCCTCTAACACATATATTACAGTAACGTCACCGATCTTAGTGGCACTGTGCGTAAGGCCAGCCATCTAATAATTCATGTTTTGCTAATGCTGCCACTGCATGCATATGAATATTACTGTTTGACCCCTGAAGATGGGTCCAATAGGTTGTCCCGAAACGTCGGTAATAAAATACCATTTCAAGTTGCGTAAAAAAACAAAAGAGCGCAGATGTCTGGGTTTGGATAGTTTAATTATAACTTTGGGTAATATGGGATAGCACAGGAGTTACGTGATGTTGGTATGATGACGGCATCAGTCCTTCTGTGTGGGCATTACTGCAAACTAGTTCCGTCAGGGCAACAGTTTAAAATATTTTCCCTCAAACTAATCCAACAACAGATATCAAATGCACAAATTCCAACAAAACCAAACCAAATCACGTTGTTACCGATGACTTCTGCCTTGTGTTGGCATCACTACATAACAGTAACCGCATATTCTAAACAACGCATACAATTCGGCAGGTGCAGCCGGTTACATGACTATAGCACAGAAAATAACCGGACTACATGTCTAATCCGCTGCGTATCCTGACCAAGGGACAGCACAACTTAGCTTCAATGCTTCTGCACTTGCGTTAGTAAAAAACACACACACATATATATATATATATATATACCTAAAACTTTCCTTCCTGTTGTTTGTGGATCATAAAAGTGCTGCAATATAGTCTCTCCTTCCGCCGAACTTTGCCAATCTAAGGACACGATACCACATCCATTCATTGTGACAAGCGCGATCACAGATTATTACGTTGATTCTGTTCTGCCCCTTCCATGGATGACCATCTGCGCACATGGAGATCGAAAGTCCGTGAGTTAGGTTATGAAAAGTGTGTTGCGTTTTGTGAGTTCAAAGATGGGTGCTGAGCATTTCGTCAGGGGAAATTGTATATATTGAACCTATATTTTCAACAGTACGAAATGTTCTGTAGTAGACTGTTGGATTGCAATACTCGTATTCATCAATTGAGTAAAAAATTGTAACCAGATTGCTTTTCGTGGTCGAAATGCAACTTATACTGAACGTTCACTATTCACTCCCGGCTGCTTGGTGATCCCATTCAAGTCTGCTTAGGTTTTCTGCACGCCCGTTAAAAAAGTAAGTCGTTTTGCGAATGTAAGTAGTGTAAATTTTATCAGTATGTGTACGCGGATACAAAAATTGAAAGGGGTTCACCAATCAAATAACTTGGACCTTAACCTGGACTGCTACTGTCGATGAATTTTTACTCAGATTTGTAAGCAGTGTAAATAGATAGCATGACGGTTGACATGTCACGGCTCCAGGTGACGGATAAGAGCTGTCTGTCTCTCGGTACTCGCCTTGTTGGTTAGGTCGTAGCCATTGGCGGTACTACTTTATGGTTGTGTTTTCTGCTCTTTTGGGCTGGTTTGGGTTGTTTATGTTTAAAACCCTTACGGGTATTTAAGACAGAGATGTTTATGACACATGTTGTATCATATATGCAAAATCTGTTTCTTTTTCGAAGTTAAAATATCTGTACACTAAATTCAGTATTTTGAAGTAAAGTTGAATATTATTTTTTGTATAACTTTCGTTAGTCTTTTTTTTTTTGTCAAAATAGGATTCCAGATGGTTGGGTACTGAGCATGCAAAAATTTCCCTTAACAATCAGCATGTTATGACATGTTGGATGGATTCTTTGGAAAGACCAAAGCAACAAAAAATTGACATCAGATTTTCTGGGTCTGGTTCACTGAAAACAGTAGCAAGAGAACTAGCACAGTATATTTCAGTGGTAATACAGGTCAGGTGGGTCAAGAATGGCACTGAACCTGCAGATAATTGTACATTTTCTGTGGAAATGAGAATGAGGGTTATCATAAGTGTAGAGTTTATTAGTGAACAGAGTATCATGGTATACTAGGAGGTTGCTGGTGTTACGTTCTGAATGTTTGTGTGTCACGTGAGGATAAATTTGGTGATACAGATGAAAACCCTGAAAATGTAGTGTCTGTTTTAACTAAAAATTTGGAACAAGAGTTTAGATTAGTAATGATAACGGAACTGGACTAATTAACATTTGCAACCTCCAATAATCTAATAGTCTGGTGTCAGTGTTCACATATTGGAACATTTGTAAACACACTTGGACTTTCCTAGATGGGTTGATAAGTCTCATGTGATAGGTGATGACATTCAAATATATTGGATATCTAATTTTTTAGAGGATTTCACTACAGTACTGCCCATCATGTGGTTTGTGCATTAAGTAAATAAGTGATTGTTACAGAAGTGTGGTGCAGAGAGGTTTAATCTTAGAAAATTAAACAGTGTGAAAAGTTTTTTGACTGAAGTTAAAATCTCAGACAATAGATAATAATGTCTATGGCAGAATGATGTGGGAAAGATATAAAAACTTCAGCCAAAGAGTGTGCTAGGTATTTCAAATAAAAGCAGCAACACCTATGTATGAACAACAGTGTTCAACATTATTAGCTAAAGAAAGTGGGCAAAATTGCATGCTTACAGAATCTAAGCCAAATAAATGCAGGGTGTGAAACTATAAGGCATTTGAGAAACTAAATAAGGTGGTATTTGAAAGACTAGGTAAGAAGGTTTAAAGCACACAGTGAGAACAGTGTTTCAGTGTAGACACAATAAACCACACAGTCTGCCCAACACTTCTTGTGCATTTCCACTCTGTGTCTCACTGCAACACATTCTGGCCATTACTATACTACATTTATTTCCATCCAGATGTTAAATAGTGGCAGCAGTTATATTCACTGTCTCCATGAAGAGTCTAAGAGGACATCTTTTTGTTTGTCATATGCATGTGTGCTGGCTGGTCATTTGGTCACCTGGATGTTCAGCAACTTTCATTCTGTTGTAATGCAGGGGTACTTCACCTATGTTATTACCATAAATGTATGTGGATAGCAGGGTCACATTTCTCTCTGTCTCTTTCTCTCTCCCTTGGCAGTAGGAAACATGAATCATGTTATCAATAAACCTAAAAATACTTGTATACTCTTCCCTCTTGGGGTACAAAAAAATTCCTGTGGGATCTGTCATTGCTGGAGTGCATTGTGCCTCTTACTGTTTTGCTTTTTGAACAGTTCTTTAGCCAGTACTGCTGATGTGAAAAAGTTGTCAATAGTAACACTCCTCCAAGAACCAAGTAGAGTTCCACAAGACAGGCATTGTTTGTTTAAATGTAATAGTGAAATGTGTTGCCGTAAGAAACCAATCAGTATTACATATTCTGAGTTTGTGTCTGTGGCTGTAGTTGTCTAGAAAGCAAAGTGAATTCACCATATTATATTGTCATCTGTGGAATGTCTGGCTGTGCCATATTTTCAGAAAAATGTAATTAATTAATTAATGTCCATATAGTTACATGGTAACATTAGACTTGAACATAAAATTGAACATAAAATATGTGTTTTGATTTTCTCTACAACTTTTGTCTGAAATAACAATTAAAACAAAGTAATATTTACAGTAAAAACAACAAACAGTGCTTGGTGGGTTACCCTGCTCAGCCTTGAAGGGCTAATTATGATATTTTGTTTCATCTATTTATTGGGTGTTTTATGACATTAATGGTGATTTGAGTTTGACCTTAGCCTCTGTATTTATTGGGTTAGTCTTTTGAAATGGGGATGAATTTAAGATTTCTTTGTAACAGCCTGGGGTGCTTCCCTGTTTTTCTTGTTATCACATTCCACAAGGATCCTCATATTATAATATCTGGTGGTGTTGTTCCTGCTGTTGCTGCTGATGGTAATGATGCTAACAATGACAACAACAACAACAACAACAACAACAACA
>Ga0131853_10019778_pt1 | contig 12250 bp, 8 predicted proteins | sample TergutLab28metaG_FD_92764 | JGI IMG/M metagenome (GOLD analysis project Ga0131853, IMG submission 92764) | Labiotermes labralis P1 segment gut microbial communities from Petit-Saut dam, French Guiana - Lab288 P1 (version 2) (version 2) | ecosystem: Host-associated > Arthropoda: Insects >...
TAGGGCGGTGTGTGTGTTGTGTGCAGTGCAGAGTGAGACTGTAGAGCGGCATGTGTGTTGTGTGCAGTGCAGAGTGAGACTGTAGGGCGGTGTGTGTGTTGTGTGCAGTGCAGAGTGAGACTGGACTGCACACAACACACATGCCGTTCTACGACATGCTTCCACATCACCTAATATATATAACGACGTAATTTTACCGAATGTTTTAACATAAATATAACTTTAGTTAGGCACAGATAAAGCTCCCTGATGTTGGTCATTAAAGACCGAAACATGTAGGAGCGATATTATTGTGTATTTTAATGTAAATTTAAAACTTTTAACCAAGTTAATAAATAGTGCATTTGTTGGTGAGTGAACTGGGTAGATTTCAAAATGCACAGTGCAAAGATAAACATTAACACTTCGTATATGTGCAATGAACATCACGTATTTCAACGTAAAGCCCTGCGCGCTCCGCCGTTCGCGTCTCTAACCATAACTCAATGAATAGTCACAGATGCAAAGGAAGTTTCGATCCAAAAGTTGTGGTGTTTTGTCTGATGCAATATAGAAAATGTGTCCAAGCGTTCTTTGCTTTCAAAATGGCATACGGTTTCGCGGTGGAAGCGTAAATGTAATTTCGTATAGGCCGATAAGGAAAAAAACGGCCTTATCTGTGTCGATTTTCGCAAAACTCACAAATGCTCAACAGCGTCATGAGCTGCGGAACCCTTATAACGAATTTCACCGAAATATGACGATGAGAGAGGAAAATACGGACAAGTAAAACATCGCTTACACTGCGCCGACTGGCACACAAACTCAAATCCCTCGACCATTTTTCACAGTCATCTCCTGTAACAAATGTTTTTCTTATTAGCTGAAAAATGTGGGAAATAGGTACATTATTTCACTAACCACCTTAAACGGCTTTCATCACTGTACCGAAATTCACGAAACCCGTATTTATGTTACAGCATTACGTCATGTCTCCTATGGCAAATTTAACCCAAATCATTACTAACAAAATATGCCCGTTAATAGCGCCTAAATTCCAAAAAAACCTATTTTCTAAAGATACAATTTTGCTGCTGCTACTACACTACCACTACTACTACTTCTACCGCTGCTGTGACTGCTGCTGCTACTACTACCGCCACTACTACTACTGCCGCCGCCACCACCACCACCACCAGTATTATTATTAATATCATAGTCGTCATCATCATCATCATTAGCCTACGCGACTATAAACAATACCGTTCCCTCGCATAATCCTACTGTAGGCATTCAAACAAATCATCAGTAGCTGTGGTAATAACGGTAGTACATAGTGTTATTAGCAGATTTGTGCAAAAACCTAGGCGTACATGGTGAGGTAAAGGTAAAGGTAGCGTTCACCTAGAACAGGCCACGAGGGCTCAAAGGGGAGTTGGGATCCATATCTCTATTCTTCCTTTAATCTCGGCGCTATATGAGGGTGAATGGTCAGCGCCATGACTCGGCCGCTTTACCACCTGGAAAAACAGCAGTTACACATTGTATATGAGGCTGGGTAGGCTCCAGGACCTGTCTGGACGAGTGCGGAAAACCTCGCCCCCCACCGGGATTCGATCCACGGACCGAAGAGCCAGTAGCGAATCGCTATGGACATTGGCTCTCCACCTTCATCCTACCGGGGTGGATATTTACATTCTATCCCTTGGTTGGGCAAAAGAGTGTATTATTTGAACAGAAAAAGATAAAATTATGAAATAATAGGAATTTTGTGAGAAATGAAACATACATTTCCTGTTGCCTAGGGGACCGCGGTAGCACAGTGGTTAAGGTGCTGTGCTACAGATCGGAAGGTCGCTGGTTCGATCTCAGGTGGTGTCAGTGGATTTTTCATTGACACAAAATCCTTCCGATCGCACTATAGCCCTGGGGTCGACTCAGCCTCTAACAGAAATGAGTACCAGGAGAATTTCCTGGGGGTAAAGGCGGCCGGTGCGTAAGGCTGACAACCTACCACCATCCTGTGCCGCTGTCACGAAATCTAGGAACCTTAACTTCCTAAGAAACCTCTGGGCCTGTCCAGGCCTGTAACGGGACTGCTTTACCTTTACATTTCATGTTGCCTAAAAATGTAGAATGAATCTCTAGGGAAATTTTCGTACCTGCGTTACGCAAACGCGGGTAGGTAAAAGATTAATTAATTAGGGTAAAAGAGTGACGCGTGGTGTACACTGACTCTTTGGCTACCTGTACACCCGATAAACATTCCAGCTGCATAAAACAGAGAAAATTTCATTACCAGCAGGGGGACTAGCACCATCTCAAAATGGACTCCTACACAAAATCAATAGTGCAAGCAATAGGACCCAGTATATTCGTCTCTTTTGCAAGCAGTCGGTCGCCAAATGTTCTCTACCGCCGCTGTTTTACAACCCGCTGTCTCAACTCTATCCGCGTCGCTGCAAACAAAGAAATAAGCGCCATAATGACCAGAGGTGTAACTTTCCTGCCAACTTAAAATTACATCCATTCACAGTGAGCTCAGCTAATGCAAAATAAGGACTTATACCAGTACTGCACGGAGCACAGCCAGTTTCACTTACGTTCTTGCTTCATACAAAATTCATAAACATTTCTGTACGAGGGAAGACGTCACAAGACGTGAATACGCTGATGGATGATGGTCAAATGTAAAGTAAAGATAAAAAGACAAAGCAATCCCTGGACACGCCCTGAGGGTTCCAGGAGGTTGAAGCTTCAAGATTTCAAGGCAATAGGCATACGAATGTGGAAAGGTTTTCAGCCCTACGCACCTGCCGTCTTTAACCCCCCCCCCACCCTCAAGTACTTATTTCTCTTAGTGGCTGAGTCGACCCCAGGGCCATAGCGCGGCCGGAAGGATTATGTCAATGAAAAATTCCAGGGACACCATCGGGAATTGAACCTCCGACCTTACAGCTTGTAGCACAATGCCTCAACCAACTGCGCATGTGCGTTTGTGACATTTTTTACTGAACTACAGGCGTAACTCTTGCTAATAACATTAGAGGGGTAGGGGGAGTGGGGGGGGGATCGACCATGGCTACAAGGAATTTACGAAAGACTCAGCTTACAAAGAATGATCAGATTACTGGGAGGAGTCCTAAACAGACATACAATATTTCCCCCACTCTGACGCCATTATTTCATTTGCCCCTCTTCAACTCAGTAACCAAAAGAAAACTATTCTTAGGTTAAAAAAAAAATCGTGGGAGAGGGGGGGGTGGGCAACTGATCCCCACAATTTACGCCTATGTACTGACCTACCGAATGGATCTCTTAAGGACAGACATTTTTGTAAACCTTATGATTTGGCACTGATGGCAGCCCCCTTTGTTTTTAATAATATCCCCCACCAAAAAAAAAAAATTTAACAAGCAAACTAACTTTAAAAACTGACACCGCTGTCTCAAGAGCAGACCGAGGGAAGCTGTACTTCCCCTGGCCTCCACTTGAGGCAACACTGTCAATTCCAACATTTTGTTTCCTATGTACACTCTGGTTATGATGCGCTGACCTCCGAAAGAAATTACCCAGCATCAAGCGATAGTAAGTACAAATTTTAGTGTTTCTAGGTGCGAATTGCTCGCACGAGTACAATAAGTTAACAGGATGGTACCCCTATTATTGTACTAATCATTTAGTCATAAGATCCAATTCGGTAAGCTTAGAGGTTTCAGTTTCAATCCTGGTCCCTCAAACACGTTATACAAACGAGAAGGCGATTAGTGTAACCTGAAAACCGGAATGGACATACTTGCTGTTACTGTGATCGCTCTTTATGATCTGATTAGGTTATAATTTGCGTAAATTAATTAATTTTCAACCCTTACTATTATAGTTACATCGCCTATTTGTTAGCGATGGGGAGGTGAAACCTGGTTTGACAGCATATCAAGCCAATAACAGGGAGAAATTCTCTCAAGCGTCTACCATGAACTCAAACGAACTAGCTCATATATCCTTTTAGTGTTACAGGACAAGTGTCTATACCACCGGCGTTATTATGGTAACAGCAAGTAAACTGACACACGTTACAAACACAAACACGCCAGGACACAGGTATGGGTAACAGCCGTGGAAACAGTAGATAGGATTATACGCAGATGTACACATGAAACTAATCTAACGTATTATCTAAGGGCGAGGAGCTTGGAAGAAATATCCAAGTGTGACTACTAACTAAAATGAACCTCATAATCTTATAATGTGTGTCGTCGTACAGTCTGGTACAGAGTTAACAACGTTTTGGTACACCCTGCCTTTCCCCATTTTTAGAGCGATACAAATCCTGAAGATGGAGACAGGTTCGTCTGAAATGTCATATCCCGGCAGACAACTCTCGTAATATTCCTTTTCATAAAATCAACACAATCATCTTTCCTTCGTCGCTACCGTACTCCTACATTGGATATGTATATCGCTTCATTTCAATACTTAATGACAGTAAAGCAGTATATGTCGACGCCATGAAGAGATATAGGGTATAACTGCAGCCATTTTTAACCTAGGCGCTAAATACAGTCGGGTGGTCAACATCACGCCCCGGTCGTTCTACCGCCGGCAAATAACCCCGGTACCAATTAAATATAAGGCAGGATAGGCCCCCGGGGCCGGTCTGGATGTGATAGAGATATTGAATCTCTTGCAATGGCCGGGATTCAAACCCCGGACCCTCCAGCCCGTAACCCAGTCTTCTCTATCTACTACACTATCGTAGATCAATTAAAACACACGAACGGATGCAAAATATTTCGCTTATAAACAGCATAGAAACGAAGTCCGTCCATCATTACTGAAACAAATTTTATTAGACTGCGTTTGAAATGTGATGGCACACGCGCAGAAACCAGATTTCGTCTTTCGGCGAAACGGACGAGACCATTTAAATCGGCGGGGGCGTCAGTTCAGTCGACTACTGGCAGCCGAGGTGTGCGCATCAGCGGTAGTGATGCTGGATACACCATGTTCCGAGGTAATGTGAAGGGTACTGGCTACACACTCCATTCGCCAGTTTCCCCCTTCACTTCCCCCACCCCCCGTGCGTCAAGGTATGCCATCACATTTCAACTGGGATCTACTATACATACAATCTAACTGAAAGCGTACACAACACAGTATTAACAATTAAAAGGCACTTCCTTCGGATAATTAAAAGCGACAATCAAGTACAAAGTATTAAACCGTAACGAGGTGGTTGCAATATTTGAACGTATGCCGACCGTGACTTGCTCAATGCACACAGTAAACTCAAAATCAATAACATCAATATTTAGTCATTATTCCGCTCAAAATATCTACAATCGTCGTCCTCTTTGTCCATATTTATAGGAACAAAAGTTCAGTTATGAGGTTTGTGGGTTAAACTAGGGTGAAAGTGTGAATTACTGTTCCCAGAACGATAAGGCAGTGGCGTATCGCAGGTGGTTACCACTTTCACTCTGAACAGTGGAGCGAGAGGTTCTCTCTCCACATGTCAATAATCACATACAATTACACACAGCAGTAAAATATGTAATTACTGGTGCAATCACAGCCTAAGCGGAGAACACTAAAATTAGAGATTATACTTTTTCACTGGCTTAAACAACTTGTGTGAGGAAACACTAAAGCGCCAGGACGGTGATATACAGCCTGTCGTAAAAGTCACCTGACAGTCGATGTTTAACGTGTTGCTTCTAGCAATTCCGGCAGGTGCAACTTATTTCCTTCTTTTTCAAAACCGTCCATGATTACTCTGGGGCCCACCCGCCCTCCAATTCAATGGCTAGCAAGGTTCTTTCCAGGGAGAAAAGCCGCCAGAGCGCGGAGTTTACCATTCGCCTCCATCTAGCGTCGAGGTCAAGATTAAGTGGAGCTACACCTCTGCTCCCACTATACGCCTTCATGGTGTGGTCGGGGACAACTCTGCCTCTTGCATTAATATTACATTAATTTTGTAATTTAATTAGTATTATTGCTGTTATTGATCAAGAAACGTTAGTGTCCCCACAAGGCACAAACACAAACGCTGCATCATGCGAATGAACAACACTCCGAACACATAAGTCGTCTAATGTAGCGAACCAGAAGGGATATGATGTAGGGTTCAGTGCTTCAGAGAAAGAAGTGTGGAGGTCCGGCAAACTGAAGTGTTTTGTTACAGGCGCTGGCCATTAACGGAAGACTTCTACATGTCCTGCCAACTCGTGAAAGACTTTTACATGTCGTGGCCATTCGCAGATTTTTACGTGTCTTGCCCATTCGAGGAAGACCCGTAGAGGCCAGTTCAAATGTGATGGCACACGCGCAGAAACCAGATTTCGTCTTTCGGCTAAACGGACGAGTCCATTTAAATCGGCGGTGGGCGTCAGTTCAGTCGACTACTGGCAGCCGAGGTGTGCGCATCAGTGGTAGTAATGCTGGATACACCATATTCCGAGGTAGTGTGAAGAGTACTGGCTACCCACTCCATTCGCCTGTTTCTCCTTCACTTCCCGTACCTTGCGTCACCGTGTGCCATCACATTTCAACCGGAGTCTACATGAAGTACATTAGGATGTGGAGACGTGATAAATATAAAGTTTTGACCCCGAAAGATCAAGCGCAAAGAGATAAATTTGAGCACCTAATCGTAGAAGTGGGATAATATTAAAGCTGATCGGAAAGAAACAAAACGGAACAACGTCGAATAGATTAATGTATAATATGGATGAAAACAGGCCTGTAAATAAAGGCACCGGGTTACGTTGAGGCGAAATATGTTTTTACAAGTTGAGCGACAAAATACGCCTCAAAAAGAACATTCTCCATGGTAGTAACGAGCTCAAAGAAACGGAGTTGCACGTTTAGACCGGATCAAATTGGATCATGATAAGGATCACCTTCAACAACAAAGAACCTTCGCGTTCCATATAATACATGACGTGTTTTGAGCAGCTAATCAATTATTTGTCAGGATCTTCATGGTCACACCGTACATCAATGATATCAAATACTTCATTATCCAACTAATGCACTCAAATATATACAAACATTAAATAATTAAAAACCAATTAAACTTATAAAAGTCACTCCAACATGTTTCGGTTCACGCAGGAACCATCATCATGGAGCTACAACCAGTGCTTAGCTAAAATTACAAGTCTTGTTCAACAGTTTGCGTCAGTGCATACGTTGTCAGTGTCATGGCGGCACATTCTGACCTGATGTGCGTGTGTATGTTTCACTGTGCAAGGAGGTACCCTTTGTACAATGAAACATACACGCGCATATCAGGTCAGAATATGCCGAAATAACACTGACGTCTGCACCGACACATACTGTTGAAGAAGTTTTGTGATTTTAGCTAAGCACTGGTTATAGCTCCCTGATGATGGTTCCTGCGTGAACCGAAACATGCTGGAGTGATATCTATAAGTTTAATTGGTTTTTTAACAGTTTAGTGTTTTTATATATTTGAGTGCATTAGTTGGATAATGAAGTATTTGTCAGAATCTTTCCTGCGTGTAGTAAGTTATAAGAACAGGGGGATTAAGAAGTCCCGAAACTACATTTGAGCACGTGTAGACGCCTTACGGTGTACAATCACATAACGTACACAGCAGTCTTCATCTGAGCAAGCTTAACCTTTTGGCGTCGGAATTATTTTTTTAATTTTAGCACACCCTGCACATAAAATGTGAATAATACAGGAACCATATGCGTTAGAATTATGAAACAAACTGCATTTTGAAGAGAGAAAAAAAAACGGAGAGTATATACCATGTTTAAAATATTCAGTGCCTATATTTGTTTAATAAATATATATAATGCAACCTTAGAGGTTAGCGGTGCGGTACGACCACTATAGTTGACATTAGGCGCCAAAAGGTTAAGTGAATGCCAAACCCAGATGCATTTACATTGATGCTTCGCTAAGCCCTATCATTTTGCATCAAGTTGCTCGTTATTATGGGTGATCACGTGCATAAATAACACGTCTCTTGCCAGTTCCAACTATTACAGTCTGAATGATTGAAGAGCAATCGAATTTTTTTTCCAAAGAATCGACTAAATTTTATACATAAATCGCACAATATTACACAAATAAATAGGTTTACTGACACATCCGGCCCCCTTTATACAGTACACAGCACTTGCTTTTGATGGGGGGGGGGGGGGAGCCGCGCTCAAAATTTTAGCCTGGAGAATGGATATGTTAACCTAAATTTTCTGTGGTTTTCTTTAGTACCTCCATACGAGGAGACATTACGTGCAACTAAAGCACGGTCGATACCAAGTGAGTCCGGCCGCAAATCCCGACTCAGCCTTCTCGCGGTTTTCCTCATTTCCTCAAGGCAAAACCTCTTGGTTAGTACCTTAAGAATACGAACACACTTCTAAACTATTTCTAAATCATAATATACAAATCATCTTACTAATTGAATATACGTGGTCTTGAGTTACTTTCCTTACACACGTAAGGTAGAGTTCACCCTTACTTACTTACTTACTTACCTTCTTACTTACTTACATACATACTTACTTACTTACTTACTGAATGGAATAGAGCCCTTCTTGAGAAGCTAATCGGTTCTCAGATAGTCAACAAATTCCCTGCATTTTATGGAACTCGAAGGTTCATTACCGCGTCTACAACAGCCAGCCACCTACCCCTATTCCGAACCAGATCAATACAGTCCATGCTCCCCATCCCACTTCTTTAAGATCCATCTTAATATTACCCTCCCATCTATGCCAGGGTCTTCCAAGTGGTCTCCTTCCACACCAAAACCCTATATGCACCTCTTGCCTCCCCCATACGTGCTACATGCACCGCCCATTTCATTATTCTCGATTTTATCACCTGAATAATATCTGATGAGCAGCACAGATCATTAAGCTCCCAATTACGTACTTTACTCAAATCTCCTGTTACCTCGTCCCTCTTAGGCCCAAATATTCTCCTCATCAACCTTTTGTCAAACACCGTCAACCAACGTTCCTCCCTCAATGTGAGCGACCAAGTTTCACACCCAGACAAAACAACAGAAAAAATTATAGTTATGTATATCTTAATCTTTAAACTTTTGGATAGCAAACCAGAAGACAAAATATTCTGCACGAAATGACAGCAAGCATTCCCTGACTTCAATCAGCCCTTAATTTCTTCCTGAATGGATTTTTGATACGTTACGGTTGTTCCAAAACATCTGAATTTTTCCAACCTACTACAGGCAATGAAATCCCAGAGGCTTAGTAGAGGTATACCTCTACCGTTTCTTTGACCTCGGCCCTAGGTTGGGTGGGTGATCAACGCCACGTCACGGCCGCTGCACCCCCGGGGAAATAGACCTGGTATCCCTTTGTACAGGATGTTGAGTGAGACCCCGGCCCGTTGTGGGAAATCTCGCCCCACCGGGATTCGATTCCCGGATCGTCGACGCCGTAGTCAGTACCAGTACCTACGTTATCACTGCGAACTTCCTTAAACAAGTAATAATCTATAAAATTAGCCAGTGATTGATCTTCTCAATTTCACGGATTGCTAAAGACCGAAGTCCGAATCATAATTCTCGTAACGAACAAACTGACAAACTAATTTAAAGCGCAAAATAACCAAGTCGCTTCGTTTTTCTTCAACTAGTGAATAAACTCCGCATCTTCTACGGACTCCTAAGAGTCATTATCATAACCGAAGAATAAAAACCAACTAGATGCCGCTTATTACTTTATAATGCTTACGTTAGGCTCAACATGTTTCGTGTACCATTATGCCCATCATCAGGAGCTCACGACCAATAGCGTTGGTTACCACATAGGCCGTCTGGTTCTCGAGTTGCTGCTGGTTGGAAGTTAAGTGCAGGCAGGATGGATGAGTGGCATCTAGTTGGATTTTATTCTTAATTTATCAAGATGATGCACGGTCCAATACACATCAAATCAGTCATTATGATGTTCACAAGGCCCGAGTCCGATCCCACGACACATGAATCCGGTCCACATTGCCGGACATCATTCACTTCGTATCACCTCACTATCGAAGCTGGGGCTTCCCTATACGGTCTCTTATTCTCAGTCTTACCAACTACTATCTAGCACCCTGTCTCCTGTAAATGTCTTACGTCCAACACACCTCATCCTCTTGGATTCAACTAACTTACAATTAAAAATCAGTTTAACATACCAAGAAAGTCCTTCCTCCTATGTTTCCGGCGTTTCGGGACAGCGTGAAAGTCCCATCTTCAAGAGTACAGGGCCAAGAAACTTTTTCACACCCAGACTCTTGAAGAAATGAAAGACGCTGTCCCGAAACGTCGTTAACTACCCACTAACCAGGAGATCAGAGCTGAACCACACGGCGCCCAAAGCCTTGAAATCTTACAACTAATTAACCCTTTAAATACCATCAGTAAAAAGGTAAAGTGATCCCGTTACAGGCCCGGTGTGGCCTAGAGGGTGGGTAGAGGTATAGCTCTACTCTTCCATGACCGCGGCACTAGAAGGCGGTGAGTGGTCAGCAGCACGCCCCGGCCGCACTTTACCCCCCGTGAAAGACCCGGTACCCATTTTACAGGAGGCTGGGTGGGCCCCAGGGCCGGTCTTGAAGACCGAAAAACCTCGTCCCCACCGGGAATCGATCCCGGACCGTCCAGCCCGTAGTCAGTCGCTATACCGACTGAGCCACCCGGCCCACAAAGAGCATCAGTAATTGCTGTAATACTAAGTATAAGAATATAAAAATCTAAGTTCTTCTCACAAAACGAATATGTGTTCATTTCACTGTATAATCGATAAAGTACTTACAGTACATTCACTTCAGTAATCAGTGTATATAAAAGTCTGTATGAGATTACAGGGTTCACTCGTGACATTTTAGTCAGTAAAGTGTCAGGCTTCTCGAACCACTCTCATAGTCGCCGCATCAATAACTTTCTGTGACCCCAGCAACTTGACGTCAAATTTGTTCCAGACTTCCTTGTCGACTGGTACATAAAGCTAGGCACTCACGGCCCTCGACTGCCTATCATAATAAACCACAGGGGTGTAACTCCACGCCGTGCATATTCTGGCACGTGGTGATGTTAACTCAAAGGGGCAACAAGCACTTGCAAGCAATTTCACATGAAATCTAGTGACGTCAAGACGGTGTCTAGTCACAAAGACATGGGACGCCCTAAACAGCCAACCTTCGGATACGGACGGCAGCAACGAATGTACAGAATCTGCAATGGCATACTATCGACGTGAGGTGCTCGAGAGACATGGGGGTCGGTTGTTGAAACAAATACTAACATAATTACTGGGCCTTGGTTAACATGAGTGGGGAATGCAGCAGGCTTGGAACAAAACAAAAATGTATACACGTTTTTGTCAAATCCCCTAAGGTGAAATTACATGGGTGAAGACTGATGGATAATATTAAAATGGATCTTAAGGAAACAAGAGTAAGAAAGCGTAAAATGGATGCATAAGAGACCAATGACAAGCATCTTGAAAGACGGCAATGATTATTCGGGTTCCATAAAAAGTGAGGAACTGCTTTAGCAACAGGGAAATGGCTTCGCAACCAGTCTGTTCAATTGTGTCAGATCATTACAGAAGACATACACAGGTGTCTCCTGTGTCGCCAATGAAGAAGAAACGGACCTTTCATATCCATATGTTACTCTCTCAGAAGTGGCCAACATTTGTTCATATTGGCAGATAAACACAGTGAAATGGAAACCCTTTCATTGTCATTTAGAAGCCCATCACGGAACAAACGTTGTGTTATGAACTCGTGTCTGACAGACAGAATCACAGCTCTGGCTGCTGACATTCCACACCGGAGTTTCATGTGAACATTTCGATGTTGTAGATGTGGATTTCATTGTGGCTTGAGGCCGAATGCGCTGACAGATAACAACAGACCGACACGTGACGTCCAGTCCGTCGCTGACATTTCCTATTGCGCTGAGGTTACATACAACCTTACACGACCGCCAAACAAAAGCTTATCCAACTGCCGTCAAAAAAAAAAAAGCGTCGATCCACGCACTCAGGTCGTTTCGTACATAAAATGTATCCACGGAATAACTTCAGTAATTGAAATAATACGACAGGAGTATCATTCAATGCAGCTTCGCTCTCTCTCTCTCTCTCTCTATATATATATATATATATATAGAGAGAGAGAGAGAGAGAGAGAGACAGAGAGAGAGCGAAGCTGCATTGAATGATACTCCTGTCGTATTATTTCAATTACAATATATATATACATATATATATA
>Ga0131853_10019779_pt1 | contig 12250 bp, 12 predicted proteins | sample TergutLab28metaG_FD_92764 | JGI IMG/M metagenome (GOLD analysis project Ga0131853, IMG submission 92764) | Labiotermes labralis P1 segment gut microbial communities from Petit-Saut dam, French Guiana - Lab288 P1 (version 2) (version 2) | ecosystem: Host-associated > Arthropoda: Insects >...
AAAAAGCAAGCAAGTAGAGTTTGAAGAAAATGATGAGGAGTTGAAATTGCATTCTCTCCTTTTGAGCGCACAGCCTAATTGGGTTGATTTACCGAGCTTTTATCTTCAAAAACTTTTAGAATTAGCAGGAGATAAAAAAGGAACAGAATTAAAAAGTTTCTTAAAAGAAGAAATAAAGAAAAGATTCAAATGTATGAAAGGTACGCCAAAATGGTTACAAGGGGCACGTTGGATTTTTATTGATGAAGAACCATTACTCTTTGTTGGTCAATTAGACATTACAGAAATGAGGCATGACACATCAAGATTATACGTTTTCCTTGATGAAAAAACAGGAATATATCATACTATTGAACAGTCAATGTAGTACCTAATAAGCATTATCTGCGTTATTTACACCCTTCACAGATAACATCTTATGAAAATTTAGTTAGAAAAATACATGAGTTATTTTCAGATGTACCGATAATTAAAGTCGATGGCGAAACATTTGGAGCTGACATAAATAACAGCACCAGTCGTTTAGAGTTTAGGAAGGAAATGCAAATTGAAGAAAAAATCAAGCCATTAGAAAGCGAGAATAGTATTGACAAAATTGACGACGAATCATAGGGTGAGATGAGCGCGAGATACACACCCCTACGCAGTATAACAGCCCCTGCTTCCCAATTTTGGAAGCAGGGGCTGTTTTTTATGCAAGGGGCATGTCAGTTATAGCACCGCAGCCGTGAAATTCCCGGCTCTGTTGGATGGAAGGATAAATAGCCCGACATCCGCAAATAACGTGCCTTGTGCAGATATGCCATTGCGGAACGCGCTTATACTTGCATTTGCAGCCACGAAGGCATTTCTTAGATCCATCACGAAGTTGAAGTCGCTGTCGAAATCCGTGATGGGGGTGGATATTCCGCCGGCATTTGTCGCGAAAGTGATGCGAGCCTCTACGAAATGTAGCGTCGCATGGCTGACGTCGAGAGTGATATCGAATGTGCCTCCGTTACTGCCCATTATGCTGCCACCCTGCTCTCTCAACTCCGCCAAGAAGTCTTGCGGCATTTGCACCCACGCATTGCCTCTGGTAATTGTCAGTGGGGCATTATTTGCTATCAGCAAATCCAACGTCTGCCCATGCAGCCGGATTACGCTTGTGTTTATAGGCAAAGCCAGGAACACCACTTCATCACCGCCGCTGATTTGCGCAGAAATGGCTTGATGATTAATTTGCGGGGGATTCGTTATGCCTTGGCGCACGGCAAAGTCAGGGCGAGCCGCTATCGGAGCGGCTGTCGTGAACACATTTGGCATCGGTGTTGGCGCAGGGGTAGGTGACGGGGGCTGCCTGTGAGGGTGCGGAATAGGGGTCGGCGAAGGCGTTGCCTGCGGCCACCACGGCGAGCCGCCGTGCATAGTCCAATTCGCTACAACATTCACATTGTTCTCAGGCATAACAAAACCCGCAACGGTATTGAATTGATTTGTAATATTTACGCCCTGTGTTGTTGTCCATCTGTCGAATGTGAAATTCGGACGATAAGACGTGTGAAGATGAACCCATTGCCCGGGAGCAAAAAAGCGGGTATGCGAATGCTCGCTCAAAAAAGCATCAACTACCGTGACGAGGAACATGCCGCTCACATCATCATCCCTCACCCAATTCGCCTGCACGGTCACATTGCTGTTTGGCATAGTAAATCCCGTCTCGGCCTGGCGATAATTCGCGAATTCAATCGCGGGTGTTGCTGACCAGCCGACAAACCGGTACCCCGGACGCACCCCCGCGCGAATTTGGACAAAATTGCCACTTACGCGAATACCGCCTCCGGGGTTGGCATGATGGCTTCCCAAGACAAACAGAGTGTGCGTATTGCTCTCGATTGAGCCGTCAATGCGCACCCAATTTGCCTGCACTTGCACATCACCGGCAGGCATGGTGAAGCTCGTATTAACGCTTGCGGCATTAACAAATGACACGGCGGGGTTTGCCGTCCATCCATTAAATTGATAGCCCGGCCTGTGCCCCGCGCGGATTTGCGCGGTTGCACCGGTTTGATGGAGCGTATTGTCTCCTGAGTTTATATCATGGCTGCCAAATACCCGCAGCAGATGATTATTGGCATCGGCATCAACTGTTACGGCAAGTACCGCTCCAAATATAAAAACAAACGATAACAATATAAGTAGCTTGCGCATTCTCATCCTCATTACTTATCACTCTCCATCTCAATAGCCTCCGAAACGATAGAATCGTACCATTGCACCGCTTCGAGATAAGCCCCTGAAACATCGCTTGCATCCAAGCCGCTCAAGGCCATCATCCGTTTTACTTCGTACCAGTCTGCGGCTTCATAACGAATCACCATATCCATCACAGGCGCGAAATCACCGGCTTTGTTAATCAGCGCATCCCGAATAACATCAGACACCAAAATCACTTTTAAAGCCGCTTCCATAGTCATCTCCATCATTGTATCCAAAAGAGAGAAAAGCCCCATCAGGAAAAGAGATTGAGAATGGATTGCTTTTTCAAAATGCTTTGCCAGATTCTCAGCAAACTTGGCTCGCAAAAGGGCTGTGCGTGTTATTTCTTGCGGCCTGTCATCAGCCAGCAAGCCCACTATGGCCGTCGTCACCCATTTGCGGACTTCCTTTTGCCCAAGCAAGGCAACAGCCTGCTGCACCCCCGTTACCTTCTGCGAAAGCCCCAGATATGGAGAATTAATCATCGTGAGCAGGGATATCGTCAGAGAAGGGTCACGGCTGACGATATTAACTACATCCTCAATTGAAAAATCTTCTTCGCGTACTGTGTTAACGAGCTGTATGCGGTTAATTTTTACGGGGGCTATAGGTGTTGACTCATCCCCCTGAGAAAACGGCATATTGTGGAATTTACCCTCAAAACAAACAAAGCCTGAGCCCTTTAAGCTCTCAAACATTTCAGGTGATTGGACATCAGAGGCTATAAATTGATGATTTGGATATATCCTGGATATACGCCGATATTCCTCCAGCTTACCCTCACTTCTCTTGAAACTAATTAATATATAATCACTGAGCTCAATAAAGGGGCTCATGGAATCATAATCAACCACATTTTCAACAGCAAAATTAAAGCCCATTTCTTTTAATTTTTTCATGCGGCCAACAATCACATCATCAGGCACAATACCCGGAGATAGCAGATATGTTATCTTTTCAGGCGGGATGGATGCCTCAAGGCCGCTTATAGGCATAAGCAGCGAGAATTTGCTTATCGGGACAAAGATCGGATGCCCGTTAGTAAAGCCATTTAGCCCGATTTTTTGCAACAGGTCAACACAGGGCTGATCCATCAAATCCTCCGTCACGCGTGCAGGCTGTGCTAAGAACTCATCCGCTTTTTGATATCTGAAACAATATGACATTATCTCCATATTGTTGTTAAGCATAGGCTTCGTCTCGACCAGTAGTTTCAAGGGGCATCCTCCTCCGTAGCATTTAAGCAATTATAACACATACTCAATGCTTTTGCAAGGTATAAACTGTTTTCTTCGCCTACGGTATTATATCCGAAAGAGAGCGACGGAAATCCCCCGTACCCAAAAATTTCTCATGCCATAGGGCTTCTAATGCCTGCACGTGAGGCTCTCCTCTGTATCGCCAGGTGCCAAAAATTTCGCCGTCGCCGTATTGATAGAGCGAGTTGTGCAGTATGCGCAAGTTTTCATGCCCATTGAGCAAATATGTGAAGTAGCGGTTTAAATTTATGCCGGATAACTCCGTCACCCACGCACCCAGTAAATACGTCGATATCGTACCCCAGTCCTGTTGATTGAGCTCAAAATTGGCCCACACAAGATAATGGCTTGAAAAAATGGCAAGCATATCTTCCAAATCCCAAAGAAAATCTTCTTGATGGCCGATAAATCTAAGATGCTCAAACACGCGGTCAGCCTGTGTGCCTAGGATGGGCAGATGGTCGCCAAAAAATACAATGATGGTGGGTGTATCACGGTTTTCTACGAAATACGCCAATCGCCCCAGCTGCTTGTCCGCATCAAAAATTCCTTGCAGAAACGAATTCATAATGCTCGTGCGATATTCGTCCAGATATGGGCTATATGACATTACATCAAGCTCAAGCGTGCCGTATTTTAATGGGTCAAACCCCCAGTGATTCTGCATAGATATGCCAAATAAAAACAGCGGCATATCCAATTCTTCAGCCAGCAAAATCTCCTCAATAATCCTGTCCGTGAAGTATTCATCCGAAATGAACTCCCCTTTGACCGGCGCATCGGGCATTTGCTCCTTTGCGATAAACTCATCAAAGCCTAAACGGGGATAGATATCCCTGCGATTGAAAAAATCTCCGTAAAAAGGATGCACGGCGACTGTGCGGTAGCCATTTTCACGGAAAAGCCATGGCATTGTTGTCGTGATATCTCTGCCGAAATAGCGGCTCGGGCTTTCAAACGGGACATAGAAGCGATTGCCAAAAAACAGATGTGAAGTCGCCGCCAGAAACTCAAGCTCTGTATTAGCCGTGCCGCCGCCGAATACAGGCACAATCAAGCCCCCCGAAAGGCCGCTTTGCGCGCCCAGGCGGCGGAAATTTGGCACAGGGTATTGTGAGAATGTGATATTCGGCAGCACAGTCGGGTCAAAAAAAGCCTCGGACATTATCACTATTACATTCGGTGTGCTAGCTTCCGCCTCCGTAACATTTCGCGCTCTCGTGCCGGATATCCTCTCCAGAAGCTCGGCATGTTGTGCATTTAAGCCGCCTTGTGTATTGTGAATAATCAGCTCGGAATAAAAGCCCAGAATCAGCCCGTGGTCACGGTATCTGACGCTTACAGTGTCTCTTTGCAGACCAAATATTGGAAATATCTGCCTAAAGGCAAAATTTCCGGACAACATCACAACAATCAGCGCGACGACAGGCAAGACTGCCAGCCTCCGCCAATCAAACCGCAGCTTGACAAAGCACAAAGGCACATTCAGCGCAATTACCATCACAACAACCGCAACAAGCCTGCGAGTTATGTTTATCGCCTGCGGCTCAATCATCTGCAAGGCCGCGCCCGCCAAGAAAAAATCCGTAGGCACAAGCACACCGCCCGCAATCGACATCCTGTAAAAATTGACGATGTACATAATTAAAAGCACCAGCGACACAAGGCCATAAGCCGCCCACACCCTGCCGCACAATGCATAAACAGCTAAAGCGGCACAAAAAATTAAAAATACCGAAAACAAAATTGACGGTATGCCACCCCATAAATTTACAAAAAGCCCCGCAGAAGATGCGGGGTTTAATATTTCCAAGACAACAAACAAAAGTAAGGGAAATAGGCCTACGTATATGCGCAAGCCCAAAGCCACCTGTTTGGATTCAGTTATTTTCTTTATTTTATTCATCGTTAACGCACAGAGCGCTGCCACATCGAACCATGCTCAATATAATCCAAACAAACCCGATGATCCAAAAAGTCCTTAGTCAAGGCGCCTGCTTCCACATGCGCGGGATGCTTTTTATATGCCAAAAAGCCCGCTTCATCCTCAAAAGTGCTGTCCAGCATAACGTCTTTATTGCTGTACTCAAGCTCATTTATGTGCACTTTTATATCAACTATGCCGGGAACAACGCCCTTCAAGCCCTCCAGCCCCGCCTTGATTTTAAGAGCATTCTCACGATTTTGCTCGGGCGTGAAGCCCTCTTTGTAATTCCACATAACAACATGTCTGAACATATTTATTCCTCCTAATATGACTACTCTCGCTTGATGCAGGATTTTAATTAATTATAACAAAAACCGCATCACCAGTCAAGCAACGGATTCCCGTAGAGGCGATTTATCGCCCGCACGATTGCGCGGGCATGTAGATTGCGCATCCGGTTTTGTTTCTATGACTTACAAATCAATACGATAAATTCGCGTAAGCACATCCACGCCGTCATACCGATTACGCAGCTTCTCAACCAACACTCCGCCATTTTTCTCAATAACCCTCGCCGATCCGATATTATGATCAAAACAAGTGACAATCGGAGATGTTACATCCAGCTTTTTAGCCTCTTGCAGTAGCAGAGACAACTGAATCGTCCCTAATCCGTTGCGCCATGCGGCCGGGCGTATGGAGTAGCCGATATTGCCGCCGAGCTTGCGCAGGTTATCCGTAAGAAAGTGGCGTACACTGCCCGTCCCTAGGTATTGCCGATCATCCACAAGCCAAAATTCACTGCTTGGCACACGCCCGCTTGGCATATTGCGACCCAGACGATTGTCCTTAACGCGCCTCAAGTAAACCCTCTGCTCGCGCCGAGAATTAACGCGAGGATAGCTGAAATCGTCAACGCGCTCCAAGCGATACTCACGAATAGAGCCGCGAAAGCTCTCCATATATTCATCGCATGGCTCAATAAGACGCACGGAATCAAAATCTATTTTCAAATCATTCATGAAATCACCAAATTAATAATAGCTTAACCCGCAGAAAATTTCAAGCCCAAAATATGTCCTGCCAACGGTCATGGCCGGCTTTATCGCTTTCACTTTTCCTTCATGAGACATTTCCTCGCCATACAAGACTTCGTCAACAAGTACATTCCGGATTTTACATAAAAATACTTCGCCATCACCCATAGGAATGGATCTAACAGCTTCCATTTCGTAAGCCCGCGGGCTTTTTGTCAGAATCGGAACATTAAGTACGCTTCCTTTTTCGACATCAGCCGTCACGCCCACCTTGTCGTTTTTATAGCCAGTCATCTTTATTCCCCATTAATCTGCAAGAGGTAACAATTCCTCCGTAACAAGATTGGCAGAAAAGATTTTTGTTGCATGGATGCGGTGTGGTATTGTACTATATATAACTTATCTTATCAGGTTGCTTATTCCGGACGGCTTATCTGTCGTTGTTGTAACTTTGTTTTATCGTCTTTTGCCAAAACATCAGGTCAGTTGTAATGCCCATTCTTTTGATCAAAGGTCTGTTTCTTGACGATTTTGTACTCTATCTCGCAAGAATTTCATAAAGGCTCGATGACTTGTTGCGCATCGTCTTATTTCCGAAAGTAGTGCTATCCTATATTTAATGGTTTGTCTATTGTTTGGTTTGATATTTAGTGGTTGTGTTTTTATTTATTAGCAAGGTACACGCACATTTTCTGTCCCGTTGCCATATAATACCAATAGTTCATAGGCACCCCAAATTAAAACCCTTACATACCAAAAATAGGGGGTGCAATAATGTTTTTTGAAATTTTGCAACATTTTTTTATGATATCACATATCGGCGGCGGCTCGTTTCCAAAACCTCTGTCTACCGAGGACGAAACTCATTACATTCGGCTGTATAACGAGGGCAGTAGCGAAGAAAAAGTGCAAGCCAAAAACAAGCTCATCGAGCACAATCTGCGGCTGGTGGCGCATATCGTCCGCAAATTCAATCATGCCGAGACGGAGGACCTCATCTCCATCGGCACAATCGGCCTGATAAAAGGCATCGCATCATACAAACCCGAAAAGAAGGTCAGATTGGCGACTTATGCATCACGTTGTATTGAAAACGAAATACTAATGTACATGCGATCAAAAAGACGGCAAAATAACGAAGTGCCGTTGGACGGCCCTGTGGGCAATGATAAAGACGGCAACCCCGTCAAGCTGCTGGATATGCTCGATAACGGAGATGCGGACATGAGTGACGCCATATTCCTAAAAGACAGGGTACAAATTCTTTACTCAATTTTGGATACCTTGGATGACCGAGAGCGGCAGATAATCGAACGGAGATACGGCCTTGGCAATCATGATGAGGCTACGCAAATGAAAATAAGCAAGGAGTTGAAAATAAGCCGCAGCTATGTTTCCAGGCTAGAGAAGAAAGTGCTGGGGGATGTGAGGAGGCAGATTTTGGACGCAGAGGAGAAGACGTAGGTTTTGGTAACCGAGCGTGCGGCTTTTTGCTATTCATTTGGTCGGCTTTTACTGCTTTATGCCGTATCGTCAGCATCGGTTTGTTTCTGTGCATTGGGCGCAGGTTTGTATGTATCAATGTAATCGTTTCTTAGAAGGTTGAGCCGACAGCTATCCATGTGTAAATGTTTAGGGTGTAGATTAAAACTAAGGATTACAAAATGGACAGCCAACAGCTACTCACTAATGGGTAGCTGTTTTTGCTTATCTCCCAGAACCTATGATTTATATGACATCTTCTGCGCCGTCCTATGTGTTGTAAAAGTCTCTGGAGTAAAAAACTTATATCATGGGGCCGCCTCTCACCGTCGCAGCTACGACAGTGAATATCGGCGACCGTGCAGCAACAATAGATATCATTAGCGCTTATGCACCTAATTTATCATCTACTGCTAAAATCCTTGCTTGTAGTTATGCCAAAGTGTTAGATTGTTGAGCGCATATTCAGATGGTTTGGGCATTATCGCAGACTATGAAGGAACCGCGAGAGGAAGATCGAGAATATTGTTGGTGTGTTTTCAATTTTCATGCCAAAATCCCGTATGATAAGCAACAACCCCGGCCAAATCATAGCCCTTAATTTTTTCGAGTGACTTCTCGGCCAAGTCCATGTCATGAGTATGAATCGGGTTTGAGCCAACCACCTTACCATCTTTTATATTGGCGGCATCACCGCAGACAATTATGCGGCTTTCCCTGAGATAAACGGCAATATGCCCCGGAGTATGCCCGGGTACATGGGCTATTTCAATACCGCCGCATATATCAAGCACCTGCCCGTCTTGCACTTGCTGCGCTACATGAATCGGAGAACTTTCATGCATTTCCTTCCATCGGTCTACGCCGGCGCGCGCCTCTTCCGGCATAGCGTCGTATTGTTTGAGCCTGGCAGCTAGTTTTATCGGCATTATGCGCCCGTCAAGATAGGGGGCTTCATCAACATGGGCCACTATTTTAAGAGACGGGGCCATCTTTTGAAGCTCCGCTACGCAGCCGATATGATCCCAATCTTGGTGTGTAATGATGATATGCGTTAAATCTTGCGCACGAAAACCATGCTTTGCGATGGCCTCAACTATCAAATCGGTTTGCCCCGGCACTCCCGCATCAATAAGGACGAGATTATTATCATCCCATGTCAATACCAAGTTAAGCTCACCCATTGCTTCGCGGCTTATGGGTAGCAATGCTAAATTATCAGCCAGTTTCATTTTACACCTCTTTCTATTCACCAATAATCTTAATCAAAACACGCTTATCACGTTTCCCGTCAAACTCACCATAAAAAATCTGCTCCCACACCCCAAAATCCAGTTTGCCGTTTGTTACCGCCGCTACCACTTCCCGCCCCATTACCGAGCGCTTCAAATGAGCGTCCGCATTATCTTCATATCCGTTATGAGCGTATTGGTCATAGGGCTTTTCGGGAGCGAGCTTCTCCAGCCAACGCTCAAAGTCGCTATGAAGGCCGCTTTCGTTGTCGTTAATAAAAACGCTTGCCGTTATGTTCATTGCATTTACTAAGCATAAGCCTTCGCGGATGCCGCTTTCTGCCAAGGCGTCCTCTACTTTCGACGTTATGTTGATGTAGGCTCTGCGGGTTTTTGCGTGTAGTGTTAGTTCTTTTCTGTGGGATTTCATTTTTTGACTCCTTTCCTGTAGAGATAATTTATTTTGAGAAAATACAGGCCTCTCGGAAACCCGAAAAGCCCGCATTTATGTCTTTTCTGTTCGCGCCTTAACTATAACAGCTATTCACCGAAATGTCAACACTATCAAATTCAAGATATCTATTTCTTAATATAACATACTATTGATGCGCCTATGCCTTATTAGCCTTCGATGGCAATCTTTCCATCATGATGCTCTGCAATATGCTTTGCAATCGAAAGCCCAAGCCCTGTGCCGCCTGTTCGTTTTAAGCGAGAGTCGTCTGCGAAGCAAAACCGTTCAAATATACGAGCTTAATTCTCTTTTGGAATGCCGATTCCGGTGTCATACGCGGTGATTTTGCACCAGCCTGACGCTTACGCACAGAAAGTAATTTTGAATCGCCCAAGCGCGTAGACCATTCGAAAAACCGACCCTAGCTCATATGTAGTATACGGTTAATGCTTAATATGTTCAGGTGCATTATCTATATAAGCACGATGCTTGTTGATATTATTGAAAAAAGACGCAAACTAATGTCCTCGTTGTTTATATATATTCTCGCTATACAAGGCCGGCTCTTTGTGCCGGTTTTGCCGTATATTATCATAAGAGGACTCCAACTATATCCGCCACCGATGGCGTTTTCGCAATCATATCCTAATTTGTTTATAGCTTTATCAAAGGCTACAATAAATGCGGTAAAAGCCATTTTTGGAAATCTCCCTTGCTGTCAATAAGTTCCTTACCTATTGAATGGTATAAAAAATCGCGGTATTTGCCGATGGGATTGGCATTCCAAATAATTATGGTATCTTTGGATAATAATTTTTTTGCCATTATATGTACCCCTTAACAATATAAATTTTTTGCATTGCTCTTGTTTTTATTATGCGTCCTGTTTCGTTTTTTCTTTAATTGGCAACAACAAATCCAATTGAGGTATGTCAAATTTTTCACTGGTGGCGTTTAACACGATATTTCGATAATTCAATGCTTCTTCAAGAAGTCCGTTCATGCACTGGCCACCGTCATCAATAAGATTTGCGGTGTATTTTTCATTGTTGTGCGCCCAATCCCATAACCAACCCCATTCTTCAAAAGCACCCATCTGTATCATGTGAACGGCATACAATCCACCATTGAAGTATTTCTTTATAAGTGGTTCAGGAACGTCCATATCATCTGGAATAGTGACCCATACCTCATACCCGTGTCCGTTTTCCAAAATCCCGGGGTTTGGGTGGTTGAACCCATAATGCCGCAAGTCGGACTTTTTTTCCAACAAGCCATTGTTTTTAATAAACCGATAAAGCACCGCATGTGCATGATGCTCCGGTTCGTCGCCGATATAATGACTTGACGCTACCCATGAAGGCGGCAGATACACAATCCGCACGTCCCTGTCTGCCAATTTGTTAAGTTTTTCGCTTGCTTGGTTCAGCTCACTCATTTTATTTTCCTCCTGTATTGTGTTTTTTGGAAAGATCACGCTATCAACAATGGCAAATACAGCACTATCGCCAAGATAATCAAGCTGTAAGCGCATATTGGCTTTTTCGTGTAATTCACTAACAAGACGGCTCAATATAGATTTGACAGTCGCCAAAGCCGTAATCTGCTCGTCCAATTCGCTGATATTGCGCTCGAATATCTCAATTACGCTCAAGGCATCACTATTGCCAAATATCTCACGGATTTGTTTCACAGGCAAACGAAGTTTCCGCAATATGATTATTTGCCTAAGTCTGCGTACAGCAGTTTCATCATAGACCCTGTAGGCATAATCTTCCATGCGGCTGCTCTCTATCAAACCTATTTGTTCGTAATAGCGGAGTGTGCGGCTTGATACGCCAAGGTCTTTTGATGCTGTGCTGATAGTCAGTAGTTGTCTCATCGGATTTTGCCCTCCCTTCCATTTAAGTATAAAGTTTGACGCGGTTGTCGTGTCAAGAGGAAATTTCAAAAACTTTCGATATTGTTATCAAAGCAATTATATCATGCTTTATAGGCTTAACGAAATAATAAATCGAAATATTGTTCTGATTGAAGGATGTGTCTGAAAATATTTTTTATGGAAGTCTTGACACGAGCATATACCCACCTAGACATAGACTTGGTATACATGCAAGGTAAAACGAAAAATCACGAGCCGCTCGATTACTCGAAAAGCTCGTGATTGCAGTATCTGGGTGACAGGATTTGAACCTGCGACCTCTAGACCCCCAGTCTAGCGCGCTACCAAGCTACGCTACACCCAGAAAACAAATTAAATTATAGCACGCTCTATGCCGTTTGTCAATCATTTTAAAAACAGTAATTTGTTTTTCGTTTCAAGAAATTTGTCTAAATAAAAGCCAGCCTGCTGTTTGTTGGTTTTATTAACGTTCATGAATAAGTTTAAGACCAGAGCCAGCCGCTCCAGTTTGTAGCATAGATATAGCTCGCCGCCCATATCCGGGTCATGGCCGTGGACACTTTTGTAGCCCGCTGATAGGGCGGGTGCCAGCTCATTTGCTACATCTATTGTCGCGATTTCAAACAAAGGGCATCCGAACTCACAGTTTTCGGCATCTAATATAATTAAGCCGTGATTTGCAGGGTCATAGACCATATTTATGCGGCGCAAGTCCAGG
>Ga0131853_10019780_pt1 | contig 12250 bp, 12 predicted proteins | sample TergutLab28metaG_FD_92764 | JGI IMG/M metagenome (GOLD analysis project Ga0131853, IMG submission 92764) | Labiotermes labralis P1 segment gut microbial communities from Petit-Saut dam, French Guiana - Lab288 P1 (version 2) (version 2) | ecosystem: Host-associated > Arthropoda: Insects >...
GCAGGCTGCCAAAGAACAAGCTGCCAGAGAGCAGGCTGCCAAAGAACAAGCTGCCAGAGAGCAGGCTGCCAAAGAACAAGCTGCCAGAGAGCAGGCTGCCAAAGAACAAGCTGCCAGAGAGCAAGCTGCTAAAGATCAGGCTGCTAAAGATCAGGCTGCTAGAGAGCAAGCTGCTAGAGAGCAAGCTGCTAGAGAGCAAGCTGCTAGAGAGCAAGCTGCTAAAGAACAAGCTGCTAAAGAACAAGCTGCCAGAGAGCAAGCTGCTAAAGAGCAAGCTGCCAAAGAACAAGCTGCTAGAGAGCAAGCTGCTAAAGAGCAGACTGCCAGAGAACATGCGCAGTTGCGCTCCGATGAAATGGATGCAGCAATGCCGATTGAGTCAATGTCTGTCGATTTTGACCAAGCGACGCCCGGACTTTTCGCAAATCAAACATCAATGATCAGTCCGATAGACCCATTCAAAAATGTTGATCAACAGGAAATTCCTGCTACATCCATGCAGGTTGCGCCAACATATGAAGCACCTGCCAAGCCGCCTGTTGAATCTTATACCAACAGATACCTTGATATTACCTCGCTATATGATGCGCTGTCTTTACAAACAAAGAGAACAGACACTATATATCTTCTTGAGGAATATCATAAAACTCTGCCCGATTCATTACCGGAGGAGTCAAGGCGTGAAATCGTAAAGAAAATCGTCGCCGCATCAGGGTTCGACTATGACCTTATTATGGGTGATGGAGTTTTGCGCGTAAGAACATTAAAGGAATATGCCGAGCAGTTCGCACATTATACAGAGGACTATGTTTCAGCCCGTCAGGCTGAGCTTGACGAGCTTGATCAGCAAATATTGAGAATCCGTAGACTTATCGAAGATCGCAGAGAACTTCACAAAAAGCAATTCTTCACAATTGAAGCCGAGGCTCAGCGCCTTAAAGAGATTCTGACTTTTATTTCTGGTTAATATAACAATACTGTTAGAGAAAGCTAAAGGAGGGCTAATTCTTGGGTGGATATGAACTGACAGGGCTGGGCAAGCTCCTTGTTACTGTGATTGCCGTTGTGCTGGTGTTCCTTTTGCCGGTAACACTTTTTTTGGTCTTTGGTCTGCCCTCTCAACTTCTGGATTTTCAAGGAACATCTCCTTCACCGACCACTGTCATGGATGGCACACCGCAAAATGGAGACAGTTATGATCCGCCGGACACCTCCCCGCCCCCCTACTATGATGAATCTACAGGATATGATGAGTCGGCAAACGGAAACGAGCAAGCAACAGATACGGATATCTACCCACCTGTCGAATCAGAATACAATGGGTACGAGCCATTGGACGAGCCCTCATATGAGCCGGACATTCAGCAACCTTATGAACTAAGACCGCCCAGCTTTGATCCACACGAAGGAACTCTCTCGTTTTTCTTTGCTCCGGATCTGCAAGATGTGCTGGATCCCGCAACTTTGTCGGCATTGGATGAATTTCTACGCTTGGTTGATTACGCAGACGATAGTATAATCGTTATCGAGATACCCCCACTATCACCGGGCGAGGCAGAGTCTTTTATCACTGCGATCTCCCTTCCAATGTCTGAACGTGGCATTGATTCGGACAGAGTTTCATTTGTCATACACGCGCACGAAAGAGAAAACGGTGCCTTCGTGGTAAATATGTATCACAACTCTCCGCCGACAACCATGTCGGCGGATTCACCATTACCACCCTCATTACCGCCACCTGAAGCACCATCACCGCCGCCGTCACCACCACCGGAGGCACCGCAAACATCTCCGCAGGAGGCTCCGGCAGCGCCACCAGCGACACCTCAATCATTGAAGTAGCGAGATTACCCTTAGTCTGCTTAATCCGTAGTTCGGCTAAATTTCCCTTAATGTTGGCAAAAATTCATTGAATTTCATTCCGTTTGACGCCTTTACTAAAACGGCGTCGCCTTTTTTTATCAGTTCCGGCAGTTTAGCGATAAGGGCAGCTTTATTTGGGAAGTAATGAGCCTCCCCTTCTCCTTTGGACTTATAGCCCTCATATATGTCCTTTGCTTCCTCTCCATTGCATATAAGGCAGTCTATACCTTTTTGCGCCGCAAAAGCGCCTATATCGCGGTGCAACTCATCAGACCCTGCTCCTAGGTTAAGCATATCTCCAAGAATCGCTACACGGCGCTCAGGAAGCGTGGAGAGAGACGACAGCGCAGCTTTAACAGAATTCGGATTTGCATTATAACAATCATCTATCAGCGTAATTGACCCGGTATGCGCTGCATTTGACCTGCCACCTACAGGAGCATATGATAACAGCCCTCTGACTATATCTTCATCCTCCATTCCAAGCAAATCTCCGACAACTGCTGCTGCAGGGGCGAGAGCTGCCAAGTGGCTGCCGTATGATGGGATTTTTGCCGAAAATCGACCCTTTTCACTTTCGATGTCGAAAAGTACAGCTTCCGTTCCCTCAGTCCTGACATTAACAGCACGAAAATCATTTCGCTCGCCAAGCCCGAACATAATCCGACGCATTCCGGGGTCATATCCCCAAAGCAGATCATCATCGCCGTTGAGCACGGCTATTCCTTCCGGCTTCATAAATGCAAATGCTTCTGTTTTCGCTTTAAGCACTCCATTTAAGTCGCCTAGTTCTTTCAGGTGGGCATAACCGATTTTAGTCATAATAAAAATATCGGGGCGAACCATCTCCGCAAGAATGCTCATATCACCAAAGTCGCTGATACCCATTTCTATAACAGCCGCCTCATGGCTCTCTTCCAGCGCTAATAATGTCAGCGGTACGCCCAGATCATTATTCAAATTCTCCTGAGTTTTTAAAACCCGAAACTTTACCCCCAGCGTTGCCGCGACCAGCTCTTTTGCCGTTGTTTTACCCACACTTCCGGTGAGTCCAATAAAAGGAATGGTGAAAAGGCTCCTATAATATGCTGCTATTTTTTTTATCGACTCAAGCGTTGAATCAACTATGACGTATGGACCTTTCGCATCCGGAATCATTTCTTCAACTAGACAGCACGCTGCTCCAGCTTCAAATGCGCTGTTTGCAAACATATGTCCATCAACACGCGCTCCGCGTATGCACACAAACAAGTTTCCTGGCTTAATGTCCCGGTTGTCACGCTCAGCGCCTTGAATACGAATATCGCGTGAATTATCAGCGCCTACAAAGGTTCCTTCGGTAATTTCAGCGATTATTTGTGGTGTTAAATGCTTCATTTATTTCCCTCCATCTGAAAAGCGATTGCATAATAATATACACCAGAAATGTAATTTGTTCAACATTCGAAAAAATGTATTGACAACAGACACCACAGAGCTTATAATATCTCGTGCTCATCTCTTTTCGCAAATGGCGGCATAGCTCAGTTGGCTAGAGCATTCGGTTCATACCCGGAGGGTCGCTGGTTCAAATCCTGCTGCCGCTACCATGAGCACGGGGGCGGACAATTAAGCCCCCAAATATACGGCCCGTTGGTCAAGCGGTTAAGACTCCGGCCTTTCACGCCGGCAACACGAGTTCGAATCTCGTACGGGTCACCAACAATAAAGGAAAGCCCTGATGTCCATTTAAATTATCAGGGTTTTTTCTTTTTTGTTAATAACATCCTTGTTCGCGTCAAAGTGAGATGCTATAATGTGAGCGACCAATGCAGATTAGCAATTAGATCAAAAGGAAAGCTACTGACATTTATGACAGATACAAGCTTAATATATATTAATGAAAATCATGATGACGAAATATGCGTTGTTGACACACACGACATAGGCATTTTGTGTGATTACAGCTATGTTGTCATTTTCGCACAATATAATGACAAATGGTTTTACATTCCGCAGAAGGCAAGCGCACACACAGCTGCGCGAATAGCAACATTAATAGTGACCTATAGGCATTAGGTACAAAGGTTCCTCATGCGACGGTAGATTAAGTATATCCCTCACCATATCATCTGCAAACGCGCCAATTGCGCATGTTCCCAACCCCAATGCGTTGACCTGAAGGTAGACATTCTGCGCGGAATGTCCTACTTCTATATATACGTATTTTCTCCCTCTCTCACCATACCTCCCGGTCGTTCGCTCAAATACGGCGCTATAAAAAATCGATATAGGTGCCTCACTAACCATCCTTTGACCCAATGCAGCTTCCCGCAGCTCGTTTCTTACATCTCCTTCAAGCGTCATGATAAGCTTATGCCCATCAGCTATGTATCTGTAGACTCCGGGCTCGAGTCCTTCAACATTTCCGGCAACAACGTAGATTTCAAGGGGGTATAATGCTCCAGCTGACGGCGCAGTGCGCAATCCTCCCCTCAACCCTGGCTCCGATCTTGGCGACGTGACACCATACGCTGCCCATAGTATCTGGGAAAGCTGCTCCAATGTGATTGGATCTTCGTTGAAATTCCTGCGCGAACGCCTGCTCTCAAGTGCTTCTTCCACACTCATCTCGCCTATTATGTTGGGCACAGGAAGCATTATTTCTGTCGTTGCCTCGGTTGGGTTGCTAATTTCCGGAACATTGCTATTCGCATTGGCATAAGGGCTGTGGGAACAGGCGGCTAATGTGAATATGAACAATACCAAAAACAAGCAAATGGTTGCTCTGTTTGATGCTTTCATAAAGTCACTCCCTTGCTAATTAACATTGAAGAAATTATTGACATTTTAAAAATCTTAAATATACTATACCATATAAAGTTGCAGAACACACTTGTCTAAAATTAATTTGGAGGCTTAGCTCAGCTGGTTAGAGCGCTCGCCTCACACGCGAGAGGTCGATGGTTCAAGTCCATTAGTCTCCACCAATCGAAAAACCTCGCTACACCTTGCGTTTACAAGGATTGACGAGGTTTTTGCTTTTACATTAAAAACAAGGAGAACATGCATGAAAATACCCGAGTTTAACACAAAAGAATTAAAGGTTGTCAGCGAAATTCCGGAATCCCCATTTTGTCCGGCTATAAAAGTCTTTGACTATCCTGTTGCCCCAAAGCAAGCACATAAATCGTTTTTGGAAAAAAATGCTTATTGGCAAATAACTAATGTTGACAGCACTTTATTTACCCCGATGATATTTGCTGACAATATCGCTCGTGGGCAGGTTTTTGAAAGCTATGCATTTGACCCTACAAAAGAAGGTGGCGGCAAGGACATATTTGGCATAGAATGGGAGTATGACGCCCACGCCGGAGGTTCTATGGTGCGCCCGGGCAAGCCTCTGATGGAGGACGCTAACGAATGGAAAGAGAAGATTATCTGGCCTGATATCGACTTGTGGGACTGGGAAGGAACAGCCAAGGCTAATAATACAACATATCTGGAGACAGACAGATATATCAACGCCTGGTTTGTGACAGGATGGTTTGAGCGACTCATCACATTCATGGATTTCGAAGGCGCTATTATGGCAATGTATGATGACGATCAGAAAGATGCGGTCAAAGAATTTTTTGCAAAGCTCTCAGATTTGTATGTGAGAATCCTCGATAAATTCCTGAGCTATTTCCCGAATATTGATGGTGTATGTTTCCATGATGACTGGGGCAGCCAAAAGGAGACGTTCTTCTCGCCCGAACTCGCTGCAGAGATGATTGTCCCATATATGAAGAAAGTAACTGATTTCATCCATTCCACAGGCAGGCGTTGCGAGCTTCATTCTTGCGGGCAGATAATCAAGCAAGTTCCAAATATGATCGCTGCCGGTTGGGATTATTGGAATCCACAGCTTATGAATGATACTCACAAAATTTATGAACTGTATGGAGATAAAATCATAATCGGCACAGCACCAGAATCTTTCGATCCTCTGACAGCGTCCGAAGCTGAGCAGCGTGCAATCGCAAGAGGTTATGCAGATAAGTTCTGCAACCCTGACAAACCGTCGTTTTTAAACCGATATAGCAGCAGACTTCTTACTCCGGCATTTAGAGAAGAACTCTACATAAGATCTCGCGAGAAATATTCCGGGTAAATAAAGCTTGGTAAACGCTAATTAATTCGCGCTCGTGGTTCGGGCGGTCGATTGGAGAGTTTTAGTTTTTATGGCAACAAGCATTAGCGCAAAAGGGACAAAGAGATATTTACTGAGGTTTGCTTTACCTACAATCATCTCAATGTTGCTTATGAGCACATTCGGAATAATTGATGGAATTTTTGTATCAAGACTGATTGATCCCATTGCATTGTCTGCAGTTGGGATCGTCTTTCCATTTCTGTCATTTGCAATGGCTATCGGTTTTATGCTTGGTGTTGGCGGAAATGCTCTGATTGCTAAAAAAATCGGTGAGGGCTTATTAGAACAAGCACGAGTGAATTTTACTTTCGTCACATTGGTTGCATTTTTGGTTTCCTTAGTTATTTCGGCAGTAGGCATTATTTCTCCGGACTTGATTTTGCGCATATTAGGCGCTGATGATTTTGTCTATTTCATGGCATATGAGTACATGATGCCCTTGCTGTATTTCCTGCCAACCGTCGTGTTGGGCATGGTGTTCCAGCAATTTCTTATTACCGAAGGAAAAGCTCACATTTCTGCAATTGTTGCTTTCATTGGTGGTATATTAAGTGCGGGCCTGAATTTTTTATTCATTTACATTTTGGAGATGGGGCTTAGAGGCGCCGCACTTGCAACAAGCATTGGCTATACTTTGCCAGCAATTGTTGGATTGATAAATTTCACATTCATGCGAAAGGGCAACTTGTATTTTGTGAAACCAAAATTTGATCTAAGGGTGCTCGGAAGAGTATGTATCAACGGCGCGTCTGAAATGGTTACGTTGCTTTCAACAAGCATAACGGCTGTACTTATGAATAATGTTCTTATCAGAATCCAAGGACCGGAAGCAATATCTGCTGCCGGAATAATGTTTGCTGGAATGGGAATTCTTGCGGCATTGTTCAGCGGCTATTCCTCGGGGATTGCACCGATCATCAGTTATAATTATGGCAAAGGCGATATAGAAAATCTCAGGCTGGTGTTCAGAAACAGTATGCGTTTGATAGGTGTTATTTCCATACTCTGCGTGGTACTGGGATGGTTGCTGACAGATACGCTCATCAGCGTATATAATGTACCTGTTGGCTCAGCAATCCATGATATGGCATTTCTGGGATTCAGGCTACTTGCGGTATGTTTTGTTTTTATGGGTTTTAACGTTTTTACCTCGATGATGTTCACGGCTTTGAATAATGGATTGGTGTCTTCACTGCTCTCGTTTTTCAGGACGCTGGTGTTCTTTGTTGTTTCTTTCTTGCTTCTTACAGAGTTCTTCGGTCTGACTGGGGCATGGTTGGCAATTCCGGTCGCGGAGCTTTTGGGGATTGCGATGACTATCTTCTTCATCAAGAGGATGAAAAGCGTATATAAATATGCCTAAGCAAACAGTGATTACTTAGTGTCGCAGAGCATAGCTGGCAGCTTGCTGTTATGGCGATATTTGTTGCTGATGAATTTCCTGATGTCAATATTGAAAGACTGCTAAAAATGTGCCTGATCCATGATTTCGGTGAAGCTATCACAGGCGATATTCCGGCGTTTAATAAAACTATGCAGGATGAGGAAAATGAAGCTTCTGCGATTTTTGATTTGCTAAAGCGTCTGCCAGAGAACGTTTCATATGAGCTTGAGACGCTTTTTTCTGAAATGGAGGGTGCGGAAATATGAGCACTATACCAACTGGAAAGTATAGGCATTATAAAGGCAATCTTTATGAGGTGGTCGGCTTTGCACGGCATAGTGAATCACTTGAAGAAATGGTCATCTACAAAGCGCTATATGGCGAGTATGGAACATGGGTTCGCCCTCTTTCCATGTGGGATAATCCGATAGATGTCAATGGTAAAACTGTAAAACGCTTTGAATATATGGCAGACTGCTAATCGGCACTGTTGTAGGGAAATTAAACGATAGGCTATAGAAAGGATTTGCTATATGAACGAAATAATTTGCAAAAGAAAGTCCATTAGGAAATATGACCCGGTTGCGTTGGATAAAGAAACACTCGCTAAAGTCGGACAGTGTATAGAAACTGTCAATCCACTTTATCCTGATATTAAGTATTCCATTGAGTTTGCTGTGAAAACCAAGGGCATGTTCAATATAAAGGCTCCGCATTATCTGGTTTTTGGAAGCGAACAAAAAGAAGGTGCTAACGAAAACATCGGGTTTATTGGGCAGCAATTGGACTTGTTTCTTTCTGAAATAGGTCTTGGCGCATGTTGGCTTGGGGTATCAAAACCGGACGATAAAGGCGACTATGCCCTACCATGCATTATTTGCATGTCTTTTGGCAAGCCCGCTGAACCTCTGCATAGAGATATTTCCGAATTTAAGCGCAAGCCGCTCTCCGAGATAATCGAAGGTGTTGATAAACGCTTGGAAGCCGCCCGATTGGCACCAAGCGGTATGAATAAACAGAATTGGTTTTTTGCAGCAAGTGACGGTCATATCCATTGTTATCGCAAGAAGTTTAACCCGCTGGTCGGGTTGATGTTTGATAACTTAACGGAGATTGACATGGGCATTGCACTTTGCCACATTGCTGAAGAAAGTGACAATTTCGTGTTTTCCAAGGAGCAGGGTGCGCCTTCGCGAAGTGGATATATTTACATGGGAACGGTCAGGTAAAGCATTTACACTCCCTGACAATAAACTGATTTTGGAGAACACTATGACAAAAAGCAAGGGCTGCCATAACAAAATTTTCGAAATATATTTCTTGACAAATCATACTGTAGCGTATTTAATATTATGATTAAATTATGAAAGGTTGGTTCGGTATGATTATTGGCATCCCAAAAGAAATTAAAGCACAGGAAAACCGCATTGCGGCAACACCCGCAGGCGTTGCGAGCTTCGTTGCAGCCGGGCATAAGGTTCTCGTGGAAAAAAGCGCCGGTAACGGAAGCGGATTTTCTGACAAGGAATACCATGATGTCGGAGCGGTAATTCTTGATAAAGCAGAAGATATCTATGCCGAGGCCGACATGATCTACAAGGTTAAAGAGCCGTTGAAACCTGAATACTCGCTGCTTAAAGAAGGGCAAATCATTTTCACATACCTGCATCTTGCCCCCGACTTCGAGCAAACACAAGCTTTGCTAGACTCATGTTGCACGGCAATCGCCTATGAGACAGTTCAACTGCCAAATGGATCTTTGCCACTTCTGGCACCCATGAGCGAGATAGCCGGAAAACTTTCGGTACAAATAGGCGCGACGTTACTCCAAAAATTCTACCAAGGCAGCGGAATACTCTTGGGCGGTCTTCCGGGAGTGACCCCGGCACATGTAGTAATTATCGGTGGAGGAATTTCCGGCGCGGGCGCAGCAAAAATTGCTTGCGGATTTGGAGCGCGCGTAACAGTACTGGACGTGTCCCTTGAGCGGCTTGCATATTTGCACGATATACTACCGGGACGAATTGCCACAATACTCTCAAATCCTCACACTATTGCAAAAGCAGTTGCGGAAGCAGACCTGCTCATAGGTGCGGTGTTAGTTCCCGGTGCTAAAGCGCCAAAGCTGATCACAGAAGATATGGTAAAAACCATGCATCCGGGATCGGTTATTGTAGATATTTCCATTGATCAGGGCGGTATCGCAGAAACAATAAACAGAACAACCAGCCATGAAAATCCATATTACATCAAACATGGCGTCACGCATTACTCTGTACCTAACATGCCAGGAGCAGTTCCAAGAACTTCAACATTTGCATTATCGAATGCCACACTTCCATATGCACTCGAAATAGCAAATAAAGGTGCGAAACGAGCGCTAATTGAAAATCCGGCTATATTCAAAGGGCTATCAACTTACAAAGGAAATTTGGTTTGCGAGGCGGTCGCACAAGCGCAAGGACGTGATTATGTCCCCGCTGTTTTGGATTAATCAGCGTTTACCAATTAGTGGACTGCGAAATTCAGTAAGCTCCTAATTTGTCCGTCGGGCTGCGAAAGCAGCCCGATTATGGAGGATTCATGATAATAGAAGAGGTTTTAACTAATATCTACCGCATCCCTGTTCCTTTGCCCGACAATCCTCTAAGAGAACTAAACAGCTATCTTATACTTGACCCGGATTGCAGTCTGCTTATAGACACAGGATTTCGTCATCCGGCTTGTAAAAAAGCGTTGATAAGCGGTCTTGATGAGCTTGGTGTGAAACCGGGGTCTTTTGATATATTCCTCACCCACATGCATGCAGACCATTCTGGACTTGCAGCGGAAATCATTGGTGATAATCGAAAAATATACATCAGTGAGATTGATGGCGCTTTAATGGAAAAATTACCCATCCCCGGCGAAAACTGGAAAGTTGAAAAGTGGGTGTGGAACAAAAAACGTGACGAACTCGCTGGTATGCCGAATGAAATAATTGACAACATGGAGAAGTTTAATCCTGCACTCAAGTTCGCTCCACTGGGCGGAGCAAAGTACACTGCTATAAAAAACCGTGAGGAATTCAGTGTTGGTGGATACTCTCTCAACTGCATCCACACACCGGGACATTCCCCCGGACATACTTGTTTATGGGATGAGGACAACGCTCTTATTTTCACAGGTGACCATGTGCTTTTTGACATTACACCAAATATAACGGCATGGCCGTCTGTAGAGAATTCACTGGGAGACTACCTTAACTCACTACAATTGGTGAGTAAACTTCCGGTTAAAATAGCTTTGCCCGGACATCGAAAAACCGGAAATTTCCACTCAAGGATCGAGCAGCTTGTCGAACATCACAATAGGCGTCTTGCCGAGGTCGAAAATATCGTCAGTGAAAACCCCGGGCTGTCTGCATATAATATCGCGGGAAAAATGCGTTGGAAAATCCGCGCTGCTGACTGGAACGATTTTCCCGCGTCACAAAAAATATTCGCTGTGGGAGAATGCCTAGCCCATCTTAATTATCTGCGTTTGCACGGCAAAATCACACGTGAGATTGATGACAATGTGTATAGGTTTTATTCCTAACCACAAGGAGAGTTGATTTATGAAAATTGGAATCATCGGACTAAACCAAACAGGCAAAACTACTTTGTTTAACTTACTTACCGGAAAGGTCGATACAGCTCCAACAGCTGGCGGTAAGATTTCTGCAAATGTCGGAACAGGTGCTGTACCTGATGACCGCGTCGATTTTTTATCCGAACTTTACAAGCCAAAGAAAACAACCTATGCAAAAATCGAGCTAATCGATGTGGCAGGGTTTTCTGTATCAAGTGATGGGCGAAGCTCAGGTTCGTCAGTGTTTCTCAATGACGTACGTCCATGCGATGCGCTTGTTCATGTTTTACGGTCATTTGAGTCAAGCGCAGTTTCACATGATTTGGGAGAAATTGACCCTGCCAGGGATCTTGAGGCTGTTGAGACTGAAATGCTCATAGCTGACCTTGAGATGATTGAAAAGCGCATCGGACGCATCAAAGCCGGTAAAAAAATCACCAAGGAGCATGAGGCGGAGATTGATCTTCTCAAGCGCTGTTTTGATTGTCTTGATGGCGGTGGGTTTATTTTAGACATGGATTTGACAGAGGCTGAGACCCTTGCGATACGAAGCTTTGCATTTTTAACTGAAAAGCCCCGACTTGCAGTTGTCAACCTTGACGAAAATCAATGGGAATCTAAAACATGGTCTGGTCAAGAGAAGTTGCGGGAACTGTGCGGCAAGCTGAACATTCCACTGATTGAGCTTTGTGTCGAAACGGAGCTTGAAGTCAGCCGCCTTCCAGAGGAGGATAAGCAACTCTTTATGGAAGAAATGAAAATCGAACAACCTGGGATTGCAATTTTGGCGCGAGCTGCATATGAACATCTGGGGCTTATTTCGTTTCTGACAGTCGGCACCGATGAGGTGCGGGCCTGGACAATAGAAAATGGAACAATTGCAAAAATTGCCGCCGGAAAGATACATTCTGATATTGAACGTGGGTTCATCCGTGCGGAGGTTGTAAAATACGACAATATCAAAGAACTCGGCTCGATGTCAAAGGTAAAGGAAAAAGGTCTTTTTCGGCTTGAGGGCAAGGAATATGTTGTCGTTGATGGAGACATAATTAACTTTAGATTTAATGTATAGCATCAGGGCGGCATTCCTGTTAGGTAAGCGCTGATTAAATCCGCCCGAAGTAATTGCGAGGTATTTTTTCGCCTGTTTTTTGGATTTTGAGGGCGAATACTAGCAGTATTTAACTGAAAAATGCGGAAAACAGACGGAATAA
>Ga0131853_10019781_pt1 | contig 12250 bp, 5 predicted proteins | sample TergutLab28metaG_FD_92764 | JGI IMG/M metagenome (GOLD analysis project Ga0131853, IMG submission 92764) | Labiotermes labralis P1 segment gut microbial communities from Petit-Saut dam, French Guiana - Lab288 P1 (version 2) (version 2) | ecosystem: Host-associated > Arthropoda: Insects >...
AAAAAAAAAAGCCCGCTGCCACCTTCTACTGCAGCGTTTCTCAACTTTGTGAGACCGCGGCCCGGTAAATTCTTTTTTCATAAGAAGAGGGCCCTGTCCCAACAAATTTACTCGTAAATTCCTTTCCATTTTTTTTAAGTTCATACATTAAACTAACCTAAGTATTAATAATTAATTATAGCATAATCATAAAGAGTATTAGTACATTTATGTATACGGTGTGGCATGTTGACAAATATAAAATTACATTTACATTAGTTATCAATCACTGGGCTAATTAAATCTTGTAGCATATTGTAGTTTCCTCAGGCCAACATCACGAATATTGTTCTCCTCAGAATATTTCCACTATAAAACATTTATTCATGAAAACTGCTTTGAAAACTAAAATGACAAATTCCAGGAGAACCTCTCGCGGCCCGGTATAATTGATGCCAGGGTCCGGTATCGGGCCGCGGCCCGGCGGTTGAGAAATACTTTTCTACTGGATATAAAATGAGGGCAGCAGGTTCCGCCGAAACGACTGGGCAAGATTCTGCCAGACTACACAGCGCCACATTCCACAAAACTGCTGGACGGCTCAAGTGAACAGAAGGCCTACCTTGTAGTTACGATGCAGCAAATGCACATCCATCGAACAAGTGACTCTCTTCCTACCCGCGGAAGATTTACTGAAAATCGCGACGTACGACCGAAATTGCGTAAAACAGGAAACGTGTAATCTGCAATAACATGGGTTTCGTTCCGAAAGGCGTATAAATTCGATCCCTGAAAATCACATTAAAAATTTATACACTAGAATATTAATTACACATCTTATATAATAATTAAATAAGTTAATAATTAAGCAGAACACAAAACAAACAAAAATTAAATTCACAATTAACTATATCTTAATTGCAAATAGGGTTAGGTCTTGCTCAGCACCGTTGACTGGAAGATTTACTGAGAAAGTGAGTGATCAATGCTACCCCGCTACTGAGCAGCTGGTGTGATCAATGTTAGGGGAAGTTATTGAGCAGCTGGGGATGGTCAATGTAACAAATTATTGAGTAGCTGAGGTGTGGCCAAAATTAGGAGATAAGCAGCTGGGGTAAGTGTGAACTTTGCATATTGGTCATTCGATATGGGGAAGTCCACGGGACTTAACCGGATAAAAGGCTAAATAAGCCCCATAACCAGAGGACAGAGTGAAAAATATGAGTACCTCTAATTAAACTAATAACTAAGGCACAAAAGCGCGCGCTCAAGGCCGTATTAAGTTAAAAAAAAAAAAAGGAGTGCCAGGAGACGGTGGCGCTCTTACGTATCGAGGGCAACAAACATAAAAACAGCATAGGTTACATGAATGCTTGGCTGTGATAGAAAAATTTTCATACTTTAAAGATTTTAATGAAGTATTAGTTAATTTTTTAATACTGTGTGACACAAAAGAATAGACGCTGGGAAGACGTAATAGTGACTATGTTTTTTTAAATAGTATGAAGTTCAGACTGTACACACGTTATTCTAAAAAGGTAAAGCAGTCCCGTTACAGGTCTGGAGTGGCCCAGAGGGTTCCAGGAAGTCAAGGTTCCCAGATTTCATGACAACGGCACAGGATGGTGGTAAGGTTGTAAGCCTTATGCACCGGCCGCCTTTACCCCCACGAAATACTCCTGGTACTCATTTCTGTTAGAGGCTGAGTCGACCCCAGGGCCACAGTGCGATAGGAAGGATTTTACGTCAATGAAAAATTCCAATGGAACCAGTTGGGATCGAACCAGAGACCTTCCGATTTGTAGCGCAGCACCTTAACCACTGTGCCACCGCGGTCCCCACACACGTTATTGTACTCTTCGAAATGTAAGCTGACTATGAAGTGTTTCTTGAGGTTCTGGTAGCACCAAAACCTCCGAATTTTGAGTTTTGTGAACTTATGCTCCGTAAACGGGGGTAGACCAAATGTTGCTGGTGGTTCGCTACAGACGGGACGGCAGATGACAAGCCCGTCGTCTAGAAGCAGGAAGGGATGAATTATCGGGTGGCACATTTACGTAAATGGGAATTGCCGTTCAAGGCAGTGCTTAGAAAAATGCGGGTAAATAAAAGTGTTCACAGGATAAGGCAAGGCCGGATATGAGCAACTGTGAGGGGACACGTCATTAGTCTCAAGTCTGCTCCAAACCTCGTCATGTCTTAATGAAATCCCACTGCAGACACAGCTAACCCACAAGGCCCTGCACAAACACATGAATTATTAACTCTCTGCGTGCTGTCTAGCACAAAACACTGACGTAAAAATTCATCCGGAAGTTATGTTGTTTATGTTAAAGCACAGTAAGGACCAGAACACGAGCAGGCCTGCCAACGTGGGCGTGAAAGTTACGGCCTGCACCTTCATAAACCTGGCTGGACATGGCGCTCCATCTACGGACACTGGCAGAGTGAAGGCCACAGTGACGTAATATGGTGGAAAGGGCAGGTCAAGAAGCTGGATGACTCATGTCGCAACCTTTTCTCAAATTTCGAACTCCGTTAATAAAGTTAATCAAAGCATGTGGGAAAGCGAACACGTAAAGTTGGCATCAGTTTACATCGGAAGAAATGCTGGCAGCACTGAAAAACTACGACGCATGTAACTAACATAAACCTTCCTCACTCACGTCTCGTAAAAAGGTACAGGTACCCCTATGCACGCCGCGGAAGCGTATGGGGGTGGCGGTATAGCTCCACTCATTAACCTCGACACCGGCTTCAGGCGCCCCGGCCGCTTTCCCCCAGGGAAGACACCGCCGGTACCCACTAAATAGGGAGGATGGGTGGGCCTCAGAACCCCACCATGAAGAGGGAAACAATTTTGCTTCCACCGGGAATCAGACTACAATTTTCTGGGCTGCCCAGCTATTAGCCTGCCATTATACCGACTGAGCTACCCTGGCTCCATTTACGTCTCCTTCTGTTCCACTATTTCCTCAATAGTGCCAACACTGCAACACTCAAACAGCACAGATGTTGTGACGTAACGATCCGGGTGGTCGGAGAGAGTGAAGACATGAGAAACTTACCGAAAGTGACAGTAGAACATGGCGGCAACTGCCAACCAACGGAACAGCTAACTGAGGGCGGAGACGCGGGTTTCACCGTCTCTTTAGCCATTCGTGCGTTTTACCGCATCGCTGGACTCAGTAACGGACACATTAAACTGGGACTGCGCTAACACTGACGTATAACATCTGTCCCAGTGCCACTTGGTACACCACAAACCCCACACGGACTGTTCCGGGATTGAACCCGAACCCTCGGTGTAAGAGACCGGCGACCAACCGCCTGAACTATGACACAGCCATTTGCACAGGAGTCACAGATACCACATCTCCAGAGTTCTTTAAAATGTTTGATTGCCCGACAGACGAACATCCGCGAAATTTTCAATGGTATTAACAGTTCGAAAATTTGAGAATGGGATTTTCCGCAAGTGTGAAGGGGCAATCACAGCCACACGGTTCTCCATGACACCCCCACTCCACGCTGACGCTGTTACACACGCGAGCAAACTGCCTTTGCTCAAGTGCCTGAACGGACGGTGGTCCTAAAACGGCCGCCCTCACAACCCTCCCGCCTCGCTGTCTCCAGCTGTGGACTACATTAAAGTTGTAACAGAGCTTGTGGCTGGACTAGGTCAAATGTTTGCAGTGACAGATTTTTATCGATTTATTACAATGGAGTTTCTTTTGGGACATCTGATATTCACTTCGTAACAGGCTTTCCGGTTAATGTTTGTAAATGTTTGTAATAAAACATTAATTAATATACGTCAAGCACAAATATTTAATGTGTACAAGGCTACATATTTCGACCTTATTAAACGGTCATCGTCAGGCCGTCTAGCGGATCCAGTCAACAGATGCTGTGTGCACGTTGGGATCCCTCTGTGTTCACATTAATAAAATTCATAAAATCTAGCAAGTCAGTTACACAAGGAGTGGTGTGTGTATTGCGTGTATGTAGTTAAAATGTTTAAAATCGTAGTTGGGCGTTACAATTGTGCTTGACGTATATTAATTAATGTTTCAGTACACCCCTGGCACATCGTGATGTCGTCCATCCAAAAAAAAAAGTTTGTACAACGTACTAATGGGACGCGTGCACACCCCTATTCATATTCATTCTTTTCTACAGCCAATCAGTGGCCTTTGACTCCCCCCTGCAGGCCCTGTGTGTCACACACAGCACACACAGCTCTCACCTGCTTACACTCGTTCAACCCCTCGATAGAGCTAACAGCGACAAAAACACACCAGAACCACTACCGCCGGTGGACAGTCTCCCTAAAGACACGTCACCAAGATCAATAAAACTGCTCGCCGGATGAGATAACAAGCTGGCATACTTTCCCATAACGAATAATCAGATTATTTAGTACCCCCCCCCCAAACCTGTTAATTATATGCAGAACGTCAGTTCGTATGACATTACAGATGTCAGAAAATTTTATAACCAATCACCATAAAGTTGTTGCACCCGCTTAGGTACTTCTTAACCTCTCAGGTACGTAACTAAATGTTGTCCCGAAACAGTTCTTATTTCACTCGTTTACAAATTACTGTACTCGTACACAAATTTCAAACGCAAATTATTTAAGTGTTAACAACACAATTCATTCCAAACCGGCGTTTTTTCGTCTAACTGTATTACAGTCATGACAGCTGTTCATATACTTCTTGGTTACAACCAGCAAAGCATCTCGTCACACTGCGGCCAACGGACAGGGTTCCAGCTGTCTGAATAAATGATAGGTGTAGGGCACAAAAATTTGGTCCTGTCAATATTGACAATATATGGAGAACACGAAAAAAAACATGGAGATTGATAAATTAATAGAAGGTGCAGATACAGTGAGATTCATCAAGGCACAATGAATCAAATGGCTGGGGCATATTCAAGGAATGGACCAGGCAAGACCAACGAAGAAAATAGTGGATTGGAAACGTATGGGAATTAGACCAGTAGGAAGACCAAGACAACGATGGAAAGAGGATGTTATGGAAGATTTAAAAAAGCTGGAAGATAAAAACTGGAAGGAAATAGCTAAGGACAGAAGAACTTGGAGAGACTTGGCTGAGAGGGCGAAAACCCACAAAGGGTTGTAGTGCCAAATGATGATGATGTAGAGCACAAAAACCCACGTTCTGTATCAATATCTAAATTTTTCCCACCTTTCAGTTTACAAGCAAATGTCACTGACATCTCAATTATGTCTATACGACGCCGATGACCTCCTGCGGTACCTCGTTCGCCTGTCCTCCTCTCGATGCTGTAGGCCATCCCACAGCACCGTATCCACCCCGCTGAGATGTTCGGTTCTCAGAGTTACGACACCCTGTTCTGCGTAAAGATGAACCATCCAATGGAGACAGTGTAGTCCTCCGAAACGCGGTTACATAACAGACCAGACCACCACATCTATTCTCCACACCGTGAAACCGCCGATGCCAGTGGCCGCGCGGTCTAAGGCAGAGGACTTCGGCCGCTCAACTTCTGAGATTGTGGGTTCGAATCCCACCGGGGGTATAGATGTATGTCTGTTGTGAGTGTTGTGTGTTGTCAGGTAGAGGTCTCTGCGACGGGCCGATCACTCGTCTAGAGGGGTCCTACCGACTGTAGTGCGTAGTTGTGTGTGATCTAGAAACCTCATGTACGGGGCGGCCCTGGCCCAATGTGGGGGGGGGCTGCTGCGCCAAAAATACACGCCATGAAATCCCCAAAACATTACATGCCTACTCCCATTTAGGAGCAGTTGGAGATGATCTTACATACTTCATTGTTTAAAAAGTGTGTTTTTTTTATTTCGCTGTTTTTAAATGCAAAGCGACATGTTGGTACTCCAGTAGTTCAGCAGTAAATACACGGCAGGTACTGCACTTACTGACGTAAGAACTTTTAACCCTCCTGCCGATAGTCCACGCTCACAAACTGTTTCATCAGACGAAGTGCCCGAGACAATCAAATGTTGCAATCTGGGTGTTTAGTCCCTACTTACAGCCTGCAGACACGAAAACAGACGGAATAATCAAACGGAACCTACCAGCTGACTGCGCCTGCATCCAACCGGCAATACTGCACGACTGGCTCCGGTGCATGACAAACTGCCTATAAATTAGGGCGCACAGTGACAGGCCTGAGAACCCTGATAGTGGTGTCAATAACTTATTGGCGATTCGGGACAACCTGTCGGTCTCACCTTTAAAGCCAGACCACTACTCGCTGAGTAACAGCCCAGAAGAGAGCAGTTCTCATCCACTTCGCGGCGGAAATCTAAAATCACACAGTGATTGGCAATGTATTTACACACAGAACGCCCTAACACTTGTTTAACAAAGGTAGTGAAATACCGCGAAAATACGATAAGGCGCAGTAACATAAAGCCACTAGCAAAGTGTGATGAAACACTTCCAATGCATGTACAGGTGTTCGTGACTCTGCACATGTCCCAAAACTGATCTAGCACTGCCCCACCTTCGCCTCAGCACAATTGTGTCCACTCTACAGCACCAGTACCTGAAGCTACAGCCACCGGAACACGCCATTACCATGACCGTCCAGGAAGGTGGCACACCCACATACTTTCTTTCACACACAGGACCCTGCCTATCTCTATGCTCCGTTTCCCGCAAAACGGACTGGACATGCGGGTGCTTAATGTCACCAACACTCCCAAAACAGTTGGCGTTACCTTCTTACTTGATGTCTTCTGAACCACGGCCTGGGCCTTCTTCAACAAAAAAAAAAGTGATTTGATTGATTTTTTTTTCAATTATCTGTGTAATTTTCTATATACTTAATTCATTATATTAAAACTGTATTCATAATTGGAAAGGGTATGTAGTCACAACTATGTCAAATAAGGTGTATTTAATGGCTATATTAGACAACTACATGTTTCGGCCTTTACTGGCCATCTTGAGGTTGTCTTAAAGAAAACTTAAGGTATATATACATTGTGCGCGCACGTGGTGCAGAGATCTCTACATACGGGCCTTATTGCGTAATGTAGAGATCTATGCACCACGTGCGAGCACTATGTATATAGTAGGACCTTAAGTTCTCTTGAAGACAACCTGATGATTGCCAGTATAGGCCGAAACATGTAGTTGTCTAGTATAGCCATTAAATACACCTTATTTGACATAGTTGTGTTTGACTACATATCCTTTCCAATTTTCACACACACAAGGGGGATGACACACTTCCAAGATTTATGTCATAATGTAAAGAAATATTGTAAATTATAAAATTATTTGACTAATTTGTTTGGTCCATTAACCTATCTCATTTTAAACTATTTAAATAGTACCCTTTTGCGAAGATTCCATTTACGACCAAATTATCGAGAACGTAACCCCGTCATAAAATGAGACCCTACTGTACTTGCAAATAATTTCTAGAGATTGTTTCTAACGCCGCTAAAGACGCTGAAACCTGCTTACGTCACGTGGCAGCGATCTATATTCTGGCTTGCAGCAAATTGGTGCCACAAAACTACAGTATCAATCCATACTACGCTGAACTACAGCCCAGAAGACCACACAATATCAAGTGTGCTATTGCAGTAACAGCCTGCCTGGCTGGCGCCTGTGGCACGCACAGACTACGTTGCGATAAGGCCATCAGTAGTTTGGGGAACACTGTTTTAGTTATCTTTGCAAGAACTAAATTCGACCACTTCCTGTTTAATCAGAGCTTGTATCGGCTGAGGGAAGTCTCGTAACCACATAACTTGTTTTCCCACACAACGCAGTCTGTATACGAGCTGCCACGACTTCATTCACACAAAGCAGGACCCTCTGTTCCCAAAATAGTGGGTTATTCGAAATGATTGTCGGGGTTTTAACAACTTGTCATCCACAGTACACTTGAGATAGGTAAAAATCAGTCCCGTTACAGGCCTGGACAGGCCCAGAGGGTTCCAGAAAGTTAAGGTTCCCAGATTTCGTGACAACGGCACAGGATGGTGGCAAGGTTGTCAGCCTTACGCACCGGCCGCCTTTACCCCCAGGAAATACTCCTGGTACTCATTTGTTACAGGTTGAGTCGACCCCAGGGCCATAGTGCGATCGGAAGGATTTTATGTCAATGAAAGATACAATGACACCAGCTGGGATCGAACCACCGACCTTCCGATTTGTAGCACAGCACCTTAACCACTGTGCTACCGCGGTCTCCCTCATTTTAGATAGGAGTATATGAATTTTTTTATTTAATAGAACAACACTCCAAGTTTTTGTTACATACCTTACAGGTCCTCTATATGGGCATCCTTTGTGATTCTACAAACATCAACACGATAATCGAGTTCGTTCCAAACTGTTTGTAGCATGTCAGCGGCGATGGTTTCAATGGCGGTTCTGATTCCTACCTTCAGTTCCGGAATACTTGCGGGAAGAGGAGGAACATAAACCTGATCCTTGACATAACCGCATTGAAAGAAATCACATGGGGTTGCATCTGGAGGAGGTGGCAAGTTGTTAAAACCCCGACAATCATTTCGAATAACCCTGTATTCATACGCATAGCATTAAATGGATTACATTCTTCTTGATACGTGTTTGAATTGTAATTTTTGGAGGTGGGGCACAACGGCACGTCAGAAGTATTTATACGAAACAGCCTTAAACAAGAGATTACGGACATAAGTTCGCCCGTCCTGCAAAACTAGCGTTGCGAATATCACACGCCACTGAGTAAGAACATTAAAGTTCACCGCAGAACAGGCCACGAAGACCCAGAGGGGGAGTATAAGTATACCTCTGCTCTTTCTTTAACCTCGAAGCCACATGGAGGTGGGTAGTCAATGCCACGTCCCGGCCGCTGTAACCCCGGGAAAGACCCGGTACCCACTGTATAGGAGGCTGGGTGGGAACCAGGGCCGGTTTGGACGGGTGCGGAAAATCTCGTCCACTACCGGGATTCGATCGCCGGACCGTCCAGCCCCAGCGAGTCGCTATACCAACTAAGCTATCCCGGACCCCTGAGTAGAACATTACCTAATTTAATTCGTTTAACGGAATTCAAAACAAGTACCTGGCAGTGTACTGGATGTATTCCGTCCTAATTCATTACTTTTGCTTTCGTTAAAGATACAGTATATTTGTATCCAATAATGTAACAGAATTCTTAAAATAAAATGTGACTAATCTGCGGTGTATTTCTTCAGTTACTTAACGGTAATTTCATGTTGGGCGGCACAGAAGTGAAATGCCGTACTGACGACAAATGTCTCATCTCCTCAATCGTTCGAGTTTCCTTCCTGTTATGCATTTTAAACGATTACCCTGCTAGCACATGGGCCGGGTAGCTCAGTCAGTATAGCGACTGACTACGGGCTGGACGGTCTGGGATCGAATCCCGGTGGGACGAGATTTTCCGCCCGTCCAGACCGGCCCTGGGGCCCACCCAGCCTCCTGTAAAATGGGTGCCGGTTCTTTCCCGGGGGTAAAGTGCGGCCGGGGCGTTCTGCTGTCCATTCACCCCCTTCTAGTGCCGCGGTCATGGAAGAGTAGAGCTATACCTCTACCCACCCTCTGGGCCACACCGGGCCTGTAACGGGAACACTTTTACCTTTTTCCCTGCTAGCACTCAATCCCACAGCCCAAACACACTGCCCGTTAATATTTACTACAGTAAGTTCGTCTGCTGTAACTGGTACTGATAAGCCTGCCCTCCAACACGGGTTTGTTCGTTCCATTTGGTTTGGCGCCACAGCAGATTAAATTACCATACTAAATACATATTGGCTTCAAATCAGTTTATCGACTGACGCGTCTTTTCAAACAGTGGACAGGCCCCATCCAGTCTTGTCAAGTTTACGAACAATCAAATCACATGCGGCAGCGTCACACGAGCTGATGTGCTGAGAGGCGAAGACTTGGTGTTGGGAGGGCGGGGGAAAGAACGTGGGTGAGTCACCATCTCATCCTCAAAGTCATTCACCATAGGCACAGACCACGACTGCAGACATCCGGCGAAACAAAGACCATGTGTTTAATGACGCGCGCATGATTCTAACTCAAAGACAATAGGGCTTTTATGTCCAGCGCGAGAGAAACTTAGTTCTGGTATGCGGCAGTGCTGCCTCCCGCATATCCACGAAAAACAGGTTCTGTCAGCAGGACCAGCAAATTCAGTCACAACGTTTCTCAATTGTATTCAATACGAGACCGGTTCGAACCTTGGCCGGGCCACCAGCTGTTCTGAGGTGGTTCCCCTCAGATGGCCCAAGCAAAGCAGGGCAAGACAGCTTCATCCCACACTACCATCCTACCATGCAATACTACAGGTGCTGACACCAGGGTAAAATACAAATTAAATAAAATTGGATGTACCTGAGGGGTCAACATATGTATCGTAAATTAACAATTAAAACACTTTATTACCCAACAGATGAACAAATATACAATTCGTAGATACAATTAGAATTATTATAAAATATTTAAAATTCCTCCAACATGTTTCGGATCACAAGGGATCCATCATCAGGGAGCTATATACAGTGCTTGGCTAAAATTACAGTAATGGTTTTATCATGTCCGTTGATATGGGCGTAGTCGGTGTTATGGCAGCATATTTCTGCCTGTGGTGTGTGTACTGCACAGTCTGGAGAGACACTGTGTGTGTACTGCACAGTCTAGAGAGGCGCTGTGTACGTACTGCACAGTCTAGAGAGGCACTGTGTGTGTACTGCACAGTCTGGAGAGACACTGTGTGTGTACTGCACAGTCTAGAGAGGCGCTGTGTGTGTACTGCACAGTCTAGAGAGGCACTGTGTGCGTACTGCACAGTCTAGAGGGGCACTGTGTGTGTACTGCACAGTCTAGAGAGGCGCTGTGTGTGTACTGCACAGTCTAGAGAGGCACTGTGTGCATACTGCACAGTCTAGAGAGGCCGGAGCAATTTTAAATATTTTAAATACTTTATAATAATTCTAATTGTATCTACGAATTATATATTTGTGCATCGGTTGGATAATAAAAGTGTTTTAATCGTCAATGATGCGTGGTACAAACATGAAGATTATAAATTAACAGTATCCAGCTGGGTCTATTGTGATCTCTCCATCAATCACCGGTCTTCAACCAAAACTACTGCATACATAAATGGTGTGCTGAGAGCCATGCAGCAGATGCAGCCCACTGCATTGCATGTGTGATGTAATCAACTGTTTCAAAGCAAAGACTCCTTCCTTTTAAGAAGTACTGGTTATTGGCTTTTACCTTCCACTTTATGTAGCCGTAAACGTGGTTACAATTTCGGTTTCGCTGGCGATTCTTCAACACATGCTGCGCACTTCTACCAAGTTTCTCATTCATATACTCGTATACTTTCAATCCTCCCCTCCACCCCCCCCCCACCCCAATGGGCCTAATGTGGGGCTACTCTCCTTCCTAAAACACATTTTGGCGAGTTGGTCTGTTATTGTAATCGGCTGTACGAAAAATAGCAAAATACGGGCGTTTGGTGGCCCATAATGACACATGTCCATACCCAGTATTACGGAAATCCTTCAGTTCGTACGAAAATTTAAATTGGAGAACGTTCGCGCACGCACAAACATTGTGACATTGCTAAGATCAGTTGCTTTCCCTCGCAGAACGGAAGTGGGCTAAGTAGCGGCACGTCAGTGAACATCGCCAACACCATCTCGACTCTTAATATTTTATCACGTACGTTTACAACACAAGCGGCACTACGTTCACCGGGACGTAGTTTGTCCAGCCCTGTCCATAACCGTCAGCTGGAACGAATACACAAGGCAATAACCGCTTAAATGGACGTAATTTCGAGCATTAGTTAAAGCATGCTTCAATTTATTCCCCCTATACATAAACACACCACGAGATGGCGGTGAGCTTCTGACCGTGCGCTGCACCGCAATGACTGCTATGAAGAGCAACTCCGGACGCCAACATTTTTTGTCCGCCCAGCCTCGTGGTCTAGTGGTCAGAGTCTCTGACTACTAATCATGAGGTCCCGGGTTCGATTCTAGAACGATGTCGCTAGAGGAATATATCGACTACCTACGCAGAGCACGATGGAATAAATATAAGGAGAACAAGAGGTGGGAAACAGCTGGTAACTATTTGGAGATACTATACCGCCTCTGTGGTCTAGTGGTCAGAGTTTCTGGCTACAGATACAGAGGTCCCGGGTTCGATCCCCGGCGCTACCAGATTTTCTGAGTAGTAGTGGGTCTGGAACGGGGTCCACTCAG
>Ga0131853_10019782_pt1 | contig 12249 bp, 6 predicted proteins | sample TergutLab28metaG_FD_92764 | JGI IMG/M metagenome (GOLD analysis project Ga0131853, IMG submission 92764) | Labiotermes labralis P1 segment gut microbial communities from Petit-Saut dam, French Guiana - Lab288 P1 (version 2) (version 2) | ecosystem: Host-associated > Arthropoda: Insects >...
AAACCTGGAGCCGCTACTTTTTTCATTCAAGTAGCTCCTCAATTGACCTCACGAGGCTGAGTGGACCCCGTTCCAGACCCAATACTACTCAGAAAATCTGGTAGCGCCGGGGATCGAACCCGGCACCTCTGTATCTGTAGCCAGAAACTCTGACCGCTAGACCACAGAGACGGTCTAGTGATGTCGACTACGGACCATAATATGTGCGAAAGGCGCGCCTTACGACAAAATTCTCAGCATATTATGTGTTAATTAAAAAATTCGTGCCATTCCATAAACATTTTGGCTGTGTATGAAAGTTATCATCACGTCGCTCTGATGTTTACAATATTCGCAGCAACACTTCGGTATGGGACGCCAAAAAGTTGTAGATACATTGACAGGGGGAGAGAGAGAGAGAGAGAGAGAGAATCTGAGTGTTCCTCGTTCATGAATAAGATTTGAACTGCATTTAAAGTAAGGAATTTAATTAAGCGCCGAAAGAAATTTTGAATAGGCCTATATCGTGGAGGATACGTCGTATGAAGGTTTACGGCTGCCTAAATAGTATAATGTATTTTTGGCTCTGCCTCGCAGAAAACATGTTTAGTCTCCATTACAAAGGCCAACCAATTAACAATGTTACGGTCAATAAATCTAGTCACAAGAAATCCATAAATACATTCTGGGGGCGTTTTGCATTCTTTTAATTTTCATGTATGTGGTTCGTGTAGTTACCACTGGGCTTTAAGGGATAAAGTTATAAAGACTACTGGCTTCTGAAAGGGGTTAGACGATCGAGGAACAGTAATTCGATTAGCACAAGTAAGAGATGTTTCTCACCTCCAAAATACCCAGGCCTTCTCTTTGCAACGGGAGAATTTTCCTGGGGGTAAAGCGTTGAATCTTACAACCCATTTTCATCTAGTAAAATTCTAGCAATCCCATTACAGGCCTGGACAGACCCTGAGGGTTCCTGGAGGTTGAGGCTTCCAGATTTCAATACAGTCGGTACATGAAGGTGGTAAGGTTGTCAGCCCTACGCACCGGCTGCCTTTACCCGCAGGAAATATTCCTGGTTATAATTTCTGTTAGAAGCTAAGTCAACCCTAGGGCCATAGTGCGGCTGGAAGGGTTATGGCAATGAAAATTTCTAGTGACACCATCGGGAATCGAAGCCGCGACCTTTGGGCTTGCAGCGCAGTGCCTCAACCAACTGCGCCACCGCGTGAAATTCGTCAAGTGTTGAGTTTAAAAATACGTGGAACTATACAATTACACCTGCACTTGCCTTTACGGTGTGCTAACGGACAATTTAAAAAATCTAATAACATACACTTCCTGTGCGGATGTTGGTAATATATACAATCTTGGAAAATTGTACCTTTAATTTTACTGGACTATGAGAACCCAACCTACAGCGGAAGTACCCACAACTAACAATGAAGTTAAACGAGAGTTAATCAAGTTTAATCCACAGGCACAGACCCTACGTATCGATGATCAATATTGAATAGAATTCATTGCCTCGGGCCATAATTGTATTGACCGCGACTTAACTTTATCCACTGAAACGCTTTAAAGCCGTGCAGCTCAGTCAGTATAATGACTAAACTATGGGATGGAAGATCTAATAATCTTGGTTTAGATTATAACTTAATCCAAGCGGTTTTCCCTTCGCCACTGCGTCCAAACGAGCTGCAGGGACTATCAAATGGGTACATGGAATTCTGTCTCTAGGAATAAATAGGCAGAGACTATCCAGTGGGTACCTGGAGCTCTGTCTCAAGGAATAAATCGGCAGGGACTATCCAGTGGGTACCTGGAGTTCTGTCTCTAGGAATAAATCGGCAGGGACTATCAAATGGGTACCTGAAGTTCTGTCTCTAGGAATAAATCGGCAGGGACTATCCTGTGGGCACCTGGATTTCTGTCTCTAAGAATAAATCAGCAGGGACTATCCTGTGGGTACCTGGAGTTCTGTCTCTAGGAATAAATCGGCAGGGACTATCCAGTGGGTACCTGGATTTCTGTCTCTAGGAATAAATCGGCAGGGACTATCAAATGGGTACCTGGAGTTCTGTCTCTACGAATAAATCGGCAGGGACTATCCTGTGGGTAACTGGAGTTCTGTCTCTAGGAATAAATCGGCAGGGACTATCAAATGGGTACCTGGAGTTCTGTCTCTAGGAATAAATCAGCCCGAATACGGGTCTAAATTCTCATAGGAGGAGCTATCTACTGCATAGATCGACGCCCGCTTTCTTGGTCTTCCTGTAAAGCTAAGTTTCGGCACAGGTGATCACAGTAGCCAAAAAAAAGTGAGCAAATTTCAGTTTCTCCTCAGCGTTTCAGAATAGCCTGCTCTGTTGCCATCTTCTAATCTCCACTCAGATCCTTCAGCACGATTTTCGTACACATAATTCAATGTTCAAATTTGTTGTTAAAATTTGTCTCACCATTTTTGGACACATTTTATTCCGTTCATTTTGGTCTCAATATTCATTCACAACACAAACGTTTGGTATTTTAAATGAATATTTTCATCTCCTCATGACTTTGTTCATATTAAACTGCTCTGCTATCCCTCTAATGCCCAAACAACTGTCTGTTCCCACAACAGCATTCATTTTTTCGTCGCTTCCATCAGTTTTTTTTGTTACCGGACAGTCAGGTCTTTTGTTGTCTTCTATATCATTTTTTTTCCTTTTGACAACTCGCTGTGCCTCTAAACCACAGGAAATCTTGACAGCGTGTCTTATTCTTACGCTTTATGGGAACAGATGAAGGTGTCGGCGGGAGTATTCTTCAATTTCACACAAAAAAGTATATCCACTCATATTCTCCATTCCATGCCTTATTACTAAATTATAACAATTCAAACCAAAAAAATGCATAAAATTTTATGAAAGTTAAAATAGTATTGTAAAACACCAACTTCTACATATTTCGGTCCTTAATGGCCCATAATCAGCGAGCACACAATTGTATAAAAGAGTTGCTTAACGTTTAGCAACTGTTTCTGTTTGAGATGTAATAATTTATTTATTTATTTATTTATTTACGTCCATACAGTTACATGGTACCATTAGACTTGTTAATATGCAGAACGTCGTGTACACAATAAAGTCAGTTGATAAAAAAATATAATAGTAATGCACTAACAGGAGGTAATGGAATACAATATTATAAATATAAGGTAATATATATATATAAGTAAAGGTTAAGTTTCCCGTTACAGGCCCGGTGTGGCCCAGAGGGTGGGTAGAGGTATAGCTCTACTCTTCCATGACCGCGGCACTAGAAGGGGGTGAGTGGTTAGAAGCACGCCCCGGCCGCACTTTACCCCGGCAAAGACCCGGTATCCATTTTACAGGAGGCTGGGTGGGCCCCAGGGCCGGTCTGGACGGGATTCGATCCCGGACCGTCCAGCCCGTAGCCCAGTCGCTATACCGACTGAGCTACCCGGCCCACCCACATACCCACACCCACCCACCCACCCACACACACACACACACACACACACACACACATATATATATATATAGCTGTCACAAATTACCATCAGACACAAATTTTTACCAGAATTACATAAGTTCTGTCAACTACACGCGTGTGACTAATTATCCAATAAACTAGTCTGGTTACATAATGGCAACTGTTACATTCCGCTCACTCGTGGCTCACGTTCTTCTTCAGACGTGATGGTGGCAACTTAAAAGCCGCGTATACGAATTTACTGCTCGAAATGATGTAATAGTAGCTGAGCGTTGTTTGGCAAACGAGTGAGGAATATTCAGCGGTAATTGTTATAAAGCAGCGAATATGTCTTGACAGGTGTATGGCGCACTTGATAAACTACGGTCAAGTTCAAGAGCTGAGTGCACACTATTTAATAGCCACACGTAACGTAATTACACCAGCAGGTCAAGGTTCATAACAAGGTATTACTGCCAAATGAGTTACCGCCCCAACAAGATGGATCGTATGGTCTTTCACCTTGAATATGAACTTAACTGAACTTCAACACCATACAACTTGCACAAATAACTACCAACAAAATAAATAATACATAACTAATAAACTATATGGTAACAGAAGTCAAAATTTAATCAACCAGCTTCACGAAAAGAAATCTAACCTAACAACCGCTGCACATGGTTGAGAGCCAGTTCCATCCACCTCCCTTCCTCACAAACTGTTTTCTTCGAACCCTGTTAGGACTACACCCACATCTACTTCTCGATTTTCCAAGTAGAGTTTATCTCTTAAAGTTTTCCTCCCTAAAATTACGGACATGTTTCTTTTCCCCTGTCCTGCCCTACATATTCATCTCATCGCATTGTCCTAATTGTCACCACCGTAACAGCGCTAGGAGACCTAATAAGTCACAGAGTTACTCGTGGTGTAATATGCAGAGCGTTGCGGTGGTGTGCCTGATATGAACTGTAGAGTGTGGGGCAGTGTGCCTGATATGAACTGTAGAGTGTGGGGCAGTGTGCCTGATATGAACTGTAGAGTGTGGGGCAGTGTGCCTGATATGAACTGTAGAGCGTGCGGTAGTGTGCCTGATATGAACCGTAGAGTGTGGGGCAGTGTGCCTGATATGAACTGTAGAGCGTGAGGTAGTGTGCCTGATATGAACCGTAGAGTGTGCGGTAGTGTGCCTGATATGAACTGTAGAGCGTGAGGTAGTGTGCCTGATATGAACCGTAGAGTGTGCGGTAGTGTGCCTGATATGAACTGTAGAGCGTGAGGTAGTGTGCCTGATATGAACTGTAGAGTGTGCGGTAGTGTGCCTGATATGAACTGTAGAGCGTGAGGTAGTGTGCCTGATATGAACTGTAGAGTGTGGGGCAGTGTGCCTGATATGAACTGTAGAGTGTGCGGTAGTGTGCCTGATATGAACTGTAGAGCGTGAGGTAGTGTGCCTGATATGAACCGTAGAGTGTGCGGTAGTGTGTCTGATATGAGCTGTTATGAACTGTAGAGCGGTGTGGTAATATGCCTGATATGAACTGTATAGCGGTGGAGTAGTGTGCCTGATACGAACTGCAGAGCGGTGTGGTAGTGTGCCCGATATGAACTGTAGAGTTTTGCGGTAGTATGCCTGATATGAAGTGTACAGTAGTGTGGTAGCGGAACCGGCATGCTTTCTATGTTAAAATGTAATATTTCCGACATGCTGTCCTAACAGTATCCTACAACATCGCCAGAACCCCATAAAAGTAAGCGGAGTGTACCCTTGAATTACTGCCCATTGCATATGTCGAAGTCTGTATGTGGAAAAATTGAGAAGGAAACATCCATGGTTAAACACGTTTTCATAGGAACAAGCCGTCGTGCCCGACAGATGTTCAAACATCCCGTCCCATCTCGAGTGCCTCGAGGGATAACGGAACATTTAAGAAGTGCACCTGATCCTGACTATAAGTATTGACTGACACTCGGGTACATGGAGAGCTGGATCCGTATCTGCCTAGCCTATTGAAATAACACAGAAGTAGACGAAGGAGATGACGAATAAAAAAAGAATAAAAAGCATGTGAATTTCGTTGAGGCATATTACATTTTTACGGAGAAATTTTTTTGATTACTCTCAGTTTTCTGAGGCAGTAGCCGATCGTCCTGCTGGTGAAGTTAGCCTGAAAGCAAGGTAGGGAGTCGGAAATTGCAGAAGGTAAGATGATGGGAAGTGAGCATGCAGCAATGGAAGGAAGCTGGGAACCGGGACGAATTTGACGTCTTACTGGAGGGGCTGCATTATGAGAAAATTTTGATAAAATAGGGAGGACTACACAGGGTAGAAATTTGATAGGTACATTGGGTGTGCGCAAGGCAACGTGAAATTTGTACACCAACTCAGGATTTGCTCCCGCCCTGACGAAAATCAAGGCTATATTTGTGGGATTTGGCCGGTTGCAGGACATTTCGAACTGTTCAGTAGCCAGTAGCCTTCGTAACAATAAGTTAACCCTAGAGGAAGAATTCCGCCCGTGCGCTAATTTCCACAGAAATGTTTCATCTAGCGATGATGTCAGTTCTAAAGATTCCGTAGCACTTGTGGTATAGGGAATAAGTATGCTTACGGAACATGGTGATATGACACAGGGTGGAAAACCGAAAAACTCGAACTTTCCTGAGATCGCACCCAGGCGACCGCGATGAGTGTCTCTTACCTGTACAGTTGCTATTCGTCAACGTTTACAGATTTGTTTCTTGTTCATTCTGTAGGCAGTATAAAACTCATATAAACACTGTACCTCCGGTCCCAGTGGTCGCGGGGTCTAAGGTGTATGTCTGCGGGTGCTCGTCTGCTGAGAACGTGGGTTCGGATCCCCCCGGGGCATGAATGTTTTTCTGTTGTGAGTGTTGTGTGTTGTCAGGTAGAGGTCTCTGCGACCAGCTGATTACTTGTCCAGAGGAGTCCTGCCAACTGTGATGCAGCAATGTGTATGATCTAAAAATCTCATGAATGAGGAGGCCCTGGCCCACTGGGGGCTGTCGCGCCCAAAACAAACACTATACAAATTTCATTTCCTACCGTACAGTTGACACACTTCCTGTGCATTACAAAGACCAATACGATATAAATGCTTTGGGCAGTATAACACTCATCTAAACACTATAGAGCAGGTTCCAGTGGCCGCACGGTCTATAGTGTAGGTCTACGGCCGCTTGCCTGCTGAGACTGTGGGTTCGAACCTCACCGGGTTGTGGATGTTTGTTTGTTGTAAGTGTTGTATTTTGTCAGGTAGAGGTCTCTGTGGCGAACTGACCACTTTTCCATAGGAGTCCTACTGACTGTGTTGCATCGTTGTGTGTGATCTAGAATATCGTGAATGAGGAGGGCCTGGCCCACTGGGGGCTGTCACGCCAAAAACAACCACTATACAAATTTCATTTCATACCGCACAGCTTACACATTGCTTGTCGATTACAAAGACCAATATGATATAAATGCTTAGGGAAATAATCTTTGTTGACTCAAGGAACATACGAAACATATAAACACATGGTACAGGCAAAGTTCAGATTTTTGTCATCAAGATTTTGGTACATACAGTACCTTTAATGTAAATGGTTAAATATAATCACATCATCAAATAGTTGTCATTGACGCACGAGAGTAATAAATGTGTCCTTTCAGGAACTTGATGTGTCCCCTTCCTCTGATGTGAATTGAAAAGTTCATAATATAGAAATGATTTTGTTATAGCCCCATAAATATTTGTAAACAAATCTCCAACCACGATATTCGGCTTTAAAACAATGGGCGACATATGACAGTACATATCTACATGAACGGCGTATTAATCATTTTTAATTGTCTCCGATCCACGGCAGAGCCGATATTACAACAACTAGATTTTAACATGTTATGTACACAGCAGTTTATAAGTGAGATATCAGATGAATAATGCATTAACTACTGGTGCTGCTAATACTAAGCCTTCAACAAACGTAATTGTCGCATTAAAATTCCGTACACGGTGGTTACTGCATATACCACCACACGCTGCAACTTACAAACTACTACAATTTTCTCGTGTTTTTTTCAGACAATAAAGCACAAATCTCGAGACTGCCGCTATGTTTCCAGTATTTGAAAGCTGGGCCGCTGGCTGGAACTCAGAATACATCCGGAAGGTCCTGTGATCTGCCAACTCCATCAATTTTTTCGCGGTTTTCCTATCTCTTCAAGAAAATTATGCGCTGGAACCCAAATTCTGCACGTGCTTCATGCTGTTCATGCAGGCTTCCCAGCATCAACGTCAGAATTTCCGCTCAAAGACAGCCCTCCCACATTTAACACAATTTCTTCATAATGCAACCCTCGAAATACGAAATTCAGCCCAAATGATCAGCTGTATTCCTGTGCTGCATACCCAAACAGCCCATTTTTACCGTCTTCGCTTCTCAGCTGTCTATCTAGCCTCGAAACCTTCCTTTACCAGAGACAGCAGCGGGCACAGCCTGGGAAACTTAACAGCAGCTCTTTTCGATGTGTAAATGCGTAGAGAAAAATGGATGGACAGAATGATTTTATTGGACTCTTCACAGGGAATAGAGGCACCAAAATTACCTGGAAATACAAAACGGCTTCCACTGCGATAATATCATGAATTTATAGATAGAAGTACCCTTTCTTCACCTTGGGGTAGTTCCTTTCATTAATAATATTACACATAAATTATTATTACTACAAAGAAAAATATCACTCTTCGAATAAATTCGTGTTTTACCATCAATTTAAATTTATTTAGGCTACGAATCTGAAAGTTTGGAAAATATCTACTACATTACGTAAACATGGCTTTAACCTTTGTTTATATGGTACATAATGGCAACAGTTCAGGTAAATATATATATATAAATATATAAACAAATATATATAAAAATATATATATTGACTGTCCTACCCACGACTGCAATTCATAATCCTCCCTTGATACCTAAATTGCGAGCTTCGATTCCTACACCGTGAAGCTAACGTGCTGTGAAACTCGTGGTTATTCTTTTATGAGCAGTTTACGAACATCGAATTCTGGGAAGTCAGTTCAGGTAAAATGCATCAAGATGCCATTTACTGTGAAGTATAGCAATTCTTGCACTGTTGGGAGATCCAGACACGTGGCATTTAAAGGTTCATAAAATTTTCTCCATCATCCTGCCACTTCCTATTACGCCAAAATATTTTCCTCAACACCTACGCCTCAGACACATTCAGATTATGGTCTTTCGTGGCAGAACCAGTTGCACACTCAAACGGAAACTGTCCTTGTGTGCTGGCAATGTATCTTTCATTCTGTCCAGTCGTGAACAGTCCTCACAGCCGCATCCTGTGGTGCTTCTCCTGACAGGCAGGAGCAATGCAGTATCTACAATCAGGTCACGTCGTGGGCGTAGCAGTGATTGCAAGCCTTGCAATTAGTGCAGAAGTTTCCGGTACCCAAGATGAGCGCTGTTACTCATTAATATCACATAACATCGTCCACATAATGATAAAATCTGCTACGTAATGCTGACGTGACGTCATGTCATGTCAGCACACTATAACATGGTCACGTTTTGAGTTTGTTCTCTTCAAAATGCCGTAATGGGCCACGCGGAAATAATAGCAAATATAGGATATGTGTAAACATAGCTTGACTCTTCAAACTACGATATTATAATCGTTATACCCGACTTTATGGGACTTCCTCAAAGACAAGCTACACATTGTACTTACATTATAAAATGGCAGTACAAATCTACAGCTGTTGTTTAATTCATTTTTCGAAATTATGAAACGTTGTAAGTGTAACGGAGAATCTAAAGAGCAAGTCACTTTACAAAGATATTTTTGCCGATCTGTCGAGGCCGAGGGGGAAGCACTACTGTTTCGTACGCAGAAGAGCTCGCGTTCAAATCCTACCCATGAGCTGATTATTTCCTGCTCCCCTCCACTCCAACTCTTAGACAAAATTCTAAGGTAATCTAAGACTGCTTTTTATGCAAGAATTTTCTTTCACCCTGTTTACACGTACACAAGCAATCAATTAGTCCCGATTTAATGAATTTTAGAACGCTCTGTCTTGGCGTCCTGCAAAATTCACTCCAAGAAATTCAAATGCCCAACACTTTGCAAAGTATATTACTGACAATGCGGAAAAGTTTAATTTTTCCCTGTGGGAGGTAGCGTCTATAGCAGTACGAGGGTCTTCAAGCAGAAACTAACAGGTAGGAATCGTATAGGAAGATAAAGCTGTGTAATTAATAATTATAGATTGTGGAATGAGATTGCGAACGATCAGGAAAGGAAATTTTACAAAATCTGTGAACAAGCTGAATGTCTTAGTTTGCTAACAAGGCTCGGGTTAGCACCTGCACAGGGAAAACCAACTTGCTCATTTCTGGCTAAAAACTGCGTAAACCTCTTACAACACGCATTGACTGCATCAGAGATCTGGTAGTATATATGGACTCCAAACTGCATTTTCACCATCTTGTGGTTCACATATTTCCCAGATTAGGCTGCTGGGTTTCATTTGGAGAGTAACCGTCTTCCTTTCCCCGCTACAGAGCCTTCTGACGATGTATTGTACATTAGTCAGACCTAAGTTAAAACATGCCCCTGTTTTGTGTAATTCCATTACTTCTGCTAAAGGCAGTAAGCTTGAGCGCTACCAGCGAAAGTTTGTATCCCTCTGTTATCTTCTTTTTTTACGTGCATTCGCAAAATTGCGAAAAGCGACTATTAGCTTCGTCAAGTCTGTCCTTCTGTTAGTCCGCATTGAACTAGGCTCGGACTGGACGGATTTTCATGAAATTTCATATTTGAGGCTTTTTCGAAAAACTGTTTAAAAAAATTCACATTTCATTAAAATCGAAGAAGAATAGCGGGTACTTTGCATGAAGACCAATATATATTTTTTTTATCATATCTCGCTCATTTCTTCTAATAATGAGAAGTGTTTCGGACAGATTTGTAGATGAAATCGAAACACACATTTTGTGTTCAGTAACTTTCTTTCTAAAATCATACCGTTTACGAGAAAATGTGGAGGAATATTGTAGAGCAGGGCATGCCACAGATGAGAGTAAGGCGCATGTGCATTGCACGCTGGATACCTAAGGCTGCAAACACACACTCAGGTTGTGTAATACTCATTGCTTTTCCACTGCAACAATGGTTACAGTAACTCTCCTCAATGTTACGTTATACGTACATCGCCTGCCTTGTTTCAGTTACCCAGAATACAGACACGTTACGGTTTTCGAGTTCTTGTAGCCGTGACCTAGAGGCGCTTTTTCACATAATATTTCAAACGGGTCAAAAATCTGCCCTATCCTTTAGGAAACTGCCGGCCTTGCGTGCCGAATCAAAATCTCAGAGATTTTAATCTGATCTACATTAATATTAAGCGTTGTAACCGTCCTGCCAATATAGGCGCTTCGGCAGCTAATTCTGGTAGTACGGATATTGGTATATTGGTATATTGAATGGAAGGTCTGTTTTGATTAACGATTTGTTAGACGCAGATATTTTACTACGTAAATGAAAATTCTTAACACGTTTTACGCTGTAGTTCAGCCACCGACGATTCTTATATATTGTGTATGTAATTTAGGTAGGACTTTTTAATTAATTTAATTATAGTTTTACAATGTTTATTCCGCACATTATGACGAACTGAAAAACGTATGTAACACCAACATAGGCACTATACTATTATTTATACATACCATCTTTTACATAGCTACTGCATGTTTCGACGATATTGTTTCGCCATCTTGAGAGAGCTGAAACCAAAATTTCTTTCAAACATACGCGGATAAAATAGGTCAAAATAAGCGTACATGTAGTGCGGTATGAATGAATGAATTAGTGCAGAATTTGACAGGCTTTAGTTAAAATTCTATATTCAAATATAATATAATGTTGAAGAAACAATAATAATAATAATATAATTTGTTAAAATGGTTACAAATTATACATGTTTATGTCGTAGTTAAATCTTGCTGTACAAACACCCTGTATGTTGTGTAACGTACGGTGTCTGGTGGGTGACATGTAGAAGCTAAGTAAAAGATTCAATTATCTTTCGGCGTTGCGGTCCAACGCGGGCTACGACACACAAAGACGCACCACCGTCGGTTGGACTGTTCTGGACGAGTGAAGAGCTCGTCGCAGAGACCTCTACCTGTCAACATAACAACACTCACAACAGACAGACATCCATGCCCCCAGCGGGATTCGAACCCACTCAGCAGACGAGTGGTCGCCTTAGACCTCGCGGTCACTGGGACCGGCATGTAAATGATCTTCTTCTTCTACAACTCTGAAAGATTCTTGGCCTTCTCGACAATATCCTTCCATTTAGAGCGGTCCTGTACTTGTTTTGCCCACTTCACAAGCTTCATCTTCTTCAAATCATTCCTGACATCATCATCCCATCTTGATTTGGGCCTTCCAGCTGGTCTTCCTGTGAATAGTTTCCATTTGTGAATTCTTTTCACTCTGCTGGTTTCGGGCATTCTATTTGTGTGTCCAAACCAACTCAATCGTTGAGCTTTAACATAATTTATTGTGTTCCGGTGTTTAATTAATTCAATAAGATGGGCTGGGCATGTGGCGCGTATGGGTGAGGAGAGGGGGTGTAGAGGGTCTTGGTGGGGAAACCGGAGGGAAAGAGACCATTGGGGAGGCCTAGGCGTAGATGGGTGGATAATATTAGGATGGATCTCCAGGAGGTGGGATGTGGGTATATGGACTGGATTGGGCGG
>Ga0131853_10019783_pt1 | contig 12249 bp, 9 predicted proteins | sample TergutLab28metaG_FD_92764 | JGI IMG/M metagenome (GOLD analysis project Ga0131853, IMG submission 92764) | Labiotermes labralis P1 segment gut microbial communities from Petit-Saut dam, French Guiana - Lab288 P1 (version 2) (version 2) | ecosystem: Host-associated > Arthropoda: Insects >...
AGGTTTTTTAGGAAAATTTTTACCTTAAAAACCCCCCCCCAGCCGGGGGAAGGGGGAATTTTTTCCCCCCCCCCCCCCCCCAACACTTCATACGATCTACTGACAGAAACAGAAGCTGACTGAGCTGAATGCCAAGAATTTCTCTTCTGTGCAATAGAAAATATAACTGAAGTCCTATTTAATTTTGTTGTCCACAACAATGCAGTTTACAGACGTTGGCCAGCAATAGCGGACTGGGATATTTCTTGTAGCCTGGGTACGTGTTTCCTATAACAACAAACAATAACACTGCTGTGATGATGATATTAATGTTAATGATGACGATAATAATAATAATAATATTAAATGTTTCTCCCGAAGAATGAAAATACAAGTGGTTATTGACTGATGGCCAGCCTACCTACAATACACAAAACCTTTAATTAATCTGTAATAGGCAGAAGAAACCAAAAGTATCCTGAAAAGATGAGCGACTGTCAGCTTCTATAGAATAATTGTTATCATTTGAGTTGGTTCTTTACAAAATCAATAATAACAGTATTAATTGTTGCAAAATAAGTGTATTGAATCATTTTAACTTCACAAAATACTCAACTTTTGTGCTTCGGTATAAAAGGATTACAAAGACTTTTCGAAGCGCAGGGACACACACTGCTTGTAACGGCAATCTCCAGCTGAAAATTGTGACTGTCTGTCTGCATGTAACGCGGATTGTGCATTAACGTCGAAAGCCATATGACGTGAGCCAAGCTGTACGTAGAAAAAGAGGATTATGCTTCATATGCTTTGTAAGGGCGCGCATTTTCCAAAGACGAAACTCTGTGTCTTTCCTGCACATGCAAGCTCATGCAACTGACAGAACCCATTTGCCGCATCTGAATGTAATAAAGAAGCAAGCACCTAACGGCACGGTGACCGCGCGTTTTCAGGCGTGTAGAGACACTCCCTGACTTACGCAGTTTCACAATTAGGCAATTTCGAAGTAGTAAAGAGTGAAATAATAACATGTTTGAAACTCGCACCAATTTTTTCGTTGTGGGTGTGAAGTTGCGGTGGGAGGAAAGTAGAAGAAGAATACTGCTGGGCGATAACACAGTCTACGGGACCGTCATGCTGCGGCCAATAAAGTTCCAGCGTGTTGGGAATTTGGATTTCAGTTGGATTTCCTTGTATATACATGTATATATGTATATTTATTTATGTATATGCATATATTTGATTATATTCATACTCAAATCCGACTTGCCTCGAGTCTTCTTTAACATTATCTCTCCAAGTCATGGAGCATTTACCTTACGGGCACCGGGCCGTGGGTTAGAATCCAGTTCTGGACATGGATATATGCCTGCCTGTCTCTGCGTTTGAGTTGCCCAGTGGACGTACAATTCTTGTGATGGGTCGATCCCTCTTCCGTGGGATCCTGTCATATGTTACTGAATAAGATTTGGAGACCCGAATGATGTGAGGTCTTGTGCCGCAATGGCCTGTAGTGCCATTAAATTCAACGGAAGAAACTAATTAACCCTACAAACAATCCGACCAATATGATACAGAAGATCTTCTTGGACGTGCCCCTTTGTCGCAGTGACGTCATGGAACCGCACAATATTTCGGATGTTACCTGCCTCTCCAGACTAGGAAAAGGCGGCGTTGTCTGTTGGCCCCATTAGACAGTTATTCTTCATAAAGACAGCTCTACCTTGGCTGAAGACGGGAGAAGTAAAGTCAGCAACGTAATATATGTTATGTTTTCTCCTTTTTTGGCGACGGAAAATCTCCGCCTCTATAAAAATGACTTGGTTCTTTGGTTTGTTCGTTGGTTTTTTAGTTGTTCGCGTATTTCCCGCCAGTCTGCGGGAGACGGTACAGTTTTTGTTAGAGTTCAGTTGAAACCTGATGGCACACGGTGACGCACGGTAGGTGAAGTGAAGGGGAAACATGCGAGTGGAATGGGTAGCCAGTAGTCTTGTACTCTACCTCGGAACATGGTGTATCCAGCATTACTACCATTACTACCGCTGATGCGCACACTTCGGCTGCCAGTAGTTGACTGAACTGATGCCCCCGCCAATTTAAATGGGCTCGTCCGTTTCGCGGAAAGACAAAATCAGGTTTCTGCGCATGTGCCATCACATTTCAAACGTGCTCTACTGACCGTCGTCTTCGAGGGCTCTGTTGTCTCTTCACTGGTTGAATCATGTTATTTTGCACCACGAGCGCCATTGACTAGATAAGCAACGGACGTGACCTTATCCAAACATTTCAGTTTTTATGTTTCATAATCCCTGCTACTCGTCTTTCTGCTTTGCATGTCAGAACTCTTTGGGTACTTCGAACAGAACGACGGTAGAGCAGTACCATTCGAGACAGAAAAATTCTAAACCCTGCTGTGAAGGTGAGAAAGCCTTTAAAACAACGTTGCTTCTTTCGTTGCACTTTTTAATATTCAAAATAACTGCGGGTTGATGCAGATTAAGTCCATCATATAAAGAAGTAATTACATTAAAATTGTGACGCGCAACATGACTTCCTCCTTTCTTATTCTTCTCTTACTGTCATTCCATCTTTTCTTTCTCCAGTCCCCTTTCTCCTTTCTTATTCCTGCAATTTATTCCATCCTTCTCTATTCCTGTACTTTCGTGCATCCTTTCTTAATGCCCATCTTTATTACTTCCTTAAATTCCACTCTTTTTCCTTCATTACATACATTTTTCTTCCCTCACCCCTCCGTACTCCTTTCTTAAGTGTATGTTAGAAGAAGACGACGACGATGATGATGCTAGAGCAGTACGCGAATACCCATGACATGAAAGGAATTCCAACCCACTTTCCCTTCGCTGCCTTCGTGTTCGTCTTAATTCACATGAGTGCCGGGAGTTTTTCTAATTTCCTGTTACATTATAATCATATTACAGCACTAACTTTGCACAAATGCTTCGTTAAACAGACAGTTACACGTTAAGCTGTTAGATAGTTATAAAACTACTCAGCAGTTTAAGTAGTAGAAAGAGTCTCTTACATTTGACTCTGGGATTATTTCACAACTCTGTATCAAATGCATGGCCTCACTGCGTTGCGTGAAATAGCACTGGAAGCTGATTATGAACGGCAGTAGGCAGACATAAAGATAACAAACGTTACTGTGTTGGCGTTTTGAATGTATTATCTCGGCATCTGCGAGGAGAAACATAACCACTGTTGACCTTAGGTAGGGGAGCCAGTAGTCCGACCGAGTTTTGAACTATGTCTCTCTCAGATACAAGTCTAGAGTGTTACCGCTGCTCATGCTCGGCGAATGCTTATTTTGGTACTGTTTTGTAAACTGTACAAGTTTTTTTTTTAAAGTGGCTTGTAGATATTACTAGGAAAATGAGAAAGATAAATATCAGTATGTATGGTCCACTGGTCGTTCACAGCAGTTGTGAGGAGACAAAGACATAGCCTTGTAATTGGCAAACGTGGAGTTAAGACGCGAACACTCGAGGCGTAAAACTTCTTGGTATCTGATCCGTGAAATTCTCAAGTTATCGGTTCGCAACATTTCCAGATGCAACTTGCTCAAGCTTGACTGTTGTGTTTACAATTACGTTCCATAAGCTTCAGATGTGGTGCCTAAGGAAACGTACGGTGGTGAGCATGAGTGGCTCAAGTAGATTTCTTACACTGCAGTAGTTCTCTATGGAACTGTTTTTATTTATTTCTTTCTTTATTCGTTTATATATTTGCAATTGATTTAATTGCTCTGTCAGTAAATCAGAAAAAGCGCCAGGCGTCATGCGCTTGAGGTGAATGTATGTATGTATGTGTGTGTGTATGTATGTGTGTGTGTGTGTATGTATGTGTGTGTGTGTATGTATGTATGTGTGTGTATGTATGTATGTGTGTGTATGCATATATGTACGTATGTATGTGTGCATGTACGTATATATGTATATGTGCATGTATGTATGTGTGTATGTATGTTTGTGTGCATGTACGTATATATATATATTTGTGCATGTATGTTTGTATGTATGTATTTATGTATGTGTGTATGTATGTACGTACGTACGTGTGTGTGTGTGTGTGTGTATGTGTGCATGTACGTATATATGTATGTGTACATGTACGTATATATATATATGTGTGTGTGTGTGTGTGTGCGTGTGTGTGCATGCACGTATATACGTGTGTGTGCATGCATGTATGTACTGTGTGTATGTATAGATGTGTGCATGTATGTATATATGTATGTAATATACGTATCACTGTTCCCCTAATTGTCATTATGTGTAAATTACTACAGTTTAACATATTTACCCCTTCGTTGAAACCCTCAGTGTGCAGTACGCCATTTTACGTCGTCACATTCTGACAATCTTCTGCACTTGCCGGTCGCTGCAGTGACAATCAACATGACGGGCACCAAACCAACCAGTGCGGAACAACGCTGTCGTTTATTATACGGTTATTTATGGCAGAATTACGTACTTTTTTGTGAATTCTCTTACCCGTCAGTTCAGACTCGAATACAAATCATTTGCGTCACAAGTTAGGACAATGCTGTTCGCTGGCCACAGCAAGGTGTTTGCTGCAGCGGGTTTTGTCATATTGCTTACAGCGGCATTCAAACTGGACTTTTCTTCTCTAAAATCATGACGTTTCGAAGACTGGCTGTCAGTCAGCTTGGATCCATTAAAGTAAGAGTCTTGTACTTTAGTGAAGCAGTTCACAGACCGATGAGAGTGCCATGATGTTAATAATAACTATAGTCAATCGAATTCTTCAATTCTTAGATTTATACGTGATGACTGAGGAGCATAATGGCCAATTGCAAAATCAGCACTAACAGAGCACCTAATGAACCTACACGTATAAAAACAAAAAAATGAAAGAACAAAACTTAAGGCGAAACAATGCAATAATAATAGAGTAAAGCATATTATTGTTGGTATTGTTACGTTATACATTATTATAGTTCTTAACCTACCATTGCTTGAAGTCTCAGTACGAAATATATGTTTCGCATCCCACGCAACAACGTGACGATTGCCAGTATCGTCATTCATTGTTATCAAAATCACCTTCGTCGTCAGGGACGTAAAAAATGTCGAGGTCTCAAAATCTGTTCCATTAAAGCTCGATGTTTACCATAAAGTTTGGGATATACAAAACGAAAACTGTTGCGTTCATTTCTTTATCTGTAAGGGAAAACGTACATCCAGTGCTTCTGACGGTAAAGTGTAACGCAATAAATGAGAAGTAGGAATCTTATGTTTATTGGGCCGTGCATCATCTTGATAGTTGATTAAAGAGAGACGAACTTGATGTCGCTTGCTTTTTTATTCCATTATTTAATGCTCAACGTGTTTCGGGTGTTAATACATCCATTTTCAGGAGCTTGCGACTTATTTGTTGAGTTATTTCATGGGTTGTATTGCTCTGTAAGGGTAGAGGTTTTAGCATTAGCGTACCTATTTAGTGGTGAGTGTTTAGTGGTGAAGTGTGTGGTTGTATTAGAAGGTGTGTTTCTGAAAATATTGGCTGCTGCGGTGTCTTATGGTTATTGAGTTTTCTTTGTTTGTAGTATGTTTTTTGATGATGTTTCCTGAATATATTCTGTCGTGTATATGAACTTACACATACCTGGTTCGATGCGTGTTTGTGTTACGTTGTGGTTCGGCTGGGGTGGTGTGGTATCCGGATGCAGGCTGAAGCACTAGAAGTGGGAATTGAGTAGGAACATAGAGTTGACATAGGAGATTGTAGAGATATGTTCTAATTGTTAGCGTGTACCTAGAGAGTAGGTATAGCTTGTACTGCTTGACTGCACAAAGGGAAATAACATTAACCTGGACGTGAGGGAGGAATTTGGTTGTGTTTAGTATCAGAATGTAAACGTAAAATGGACTAATTGTGACTCCGTAATTAAATTAACATTACACTAAATGGAGAAAACTTGTGAACCTGAGAATTACTATCGAAGGTTTAGAAAATACCCTTGGTATCCATTTACACAATTATAAATATTTTATAAAGTAAATAAATCTTATTAACTTTCGTAATATAAACACTGTTACTGTATGCTGTACCTTGGTGCTGTCAGCATCACTGGTGATTTGTGTTGCGAAGTGTGAAATTTGATAAGTGTACATTTTGTAAACACATTAACTGTTCAGTTGCCGTTGGAACTGTGAAATACACATCACCAACCACCTTTCGATATTATGCCAAACAGCTTATAGTATCCAGAAACTTACGCCAAACTATAAAGTGTACGGCGTATATTGGGAACTAAATGGTATCGATTTTCGATAGGAACAGAATATTCTGGGTATGTATAACCGGGCTGTCCAGGCAAATTGGGGGGGGGGGGATTATACTAAAATACTCCATTTTCAGTCTATGAATATTTGAATGTGTCTTCACATCAGCTCAGTGGCGGTTCCATTATAAAAGCAGATTACGCAGGGGCTTTGCAGTCAAGAAACATTTCGTTCGTCTACGTCATCATTTCCCCTACCCGTCGTGTTAGATATTGTATTTGCCTGCCGTTTTGTGCTATAAGGACTGTAGCATCCGATTCATTGTCCTATTTTGAAACGCAAAACAGCGCACATTTTTATCCTTCCTATTAAAACAATGCATTTAACTCTGTTTACTTCTTATTTGTGTTTTTCCTTTACATTTTTTTTTCTTCTGTGCTTCCTTACACAAACATTTTACCCCGTTTACTTACCTCCACTCTTTTTACATGTGCCTCTCGAAGCAGTTTATTAATACGAGTTACAGAAGAAAGTTCCAATTTATTGTTTCGTTTATAGATTTCACCTTAATGTGACCTAGAATTTCTTTTCGGTGTTATATGAGTTGTATTGATTTAAGTGGCTTGTTTTATTCATATCTGCCCCCCCCCCCCTCCCTCACCGCCTGGTCGCGATAGACACCACTCCAGTCCGCAGGTCGCCTACAAGTGTCTGTAGTTCCTTGTATAACACTTACCGTTTGGAATGTATTCGTATCTCCTCCTTGGGGTATTTTTAGTATTCTAAGAAATGAAAGCCTCCTTTTGCTTAACAAGAAGCTTGATGGAAGTAACGTATGTTCTTTAATACGGTACAGGCTAAATCCGAAATGAGTTCTTAGAGACTTTTTTTGACACAAACACACAAGGGCTGAAATATTTATTTGGGTATTTATTTTTCATTTATAGGCTTCCCTTAGAGTAAGCAATCTGTTTCAACAGAACTGTATACTGTTCTTACAGAAAAGTGGCCCAGTGTATCGCTGTACCATTCATTTGTTCAGAACCATCCTTATCTTTATTTTAAACCTTCACCTTACTTATGTTAAGTGTGAGCTTTTCATGGTTGTGAAGATGTGTTTTGTCATATTGGATTATGACTTTGTGGCTGGTACCAACTCTTGTGACGAAAGTTCTGGCTTCATATCAGGGTCGTAGTTCTGAATGCAGACATAATATGTTCCACCAAGCGCTGGTACCAACCTAACTAACTCCAAGGAATAGAGTCCTTCCTGATAAGTTTAGGTGTCCCCAACTAGTGAAGAGATTCCTCTTCGTATTGTGGGATCCGTAGGTTATTTGCCTTATTCACAAAAGCCTACCACCTATTCCTATCCCGAGCAAGAGAAATCCAGTCCACACCTCCCCATACCACTTCTTGCATATCAATTTTAATATTATCATCCCAACTACACCTATGCCTTCCAAGTAGTCTGTACCCGTTAGGTCTCTCCACCAAAACCCTGGACACACCTGTCCTCTACCCCATACATACACATGTTCCGCCCATCTCATTCTTTTGATTTGATCACCCGAATAACATTTTATGACTAGTACATATCAGAATGGATGAGTGTTCGGAACGAAGGCTGTAACAGCCTTCAGTCTGAACACTCATCCATCCTGCCTGCACTTAATCTCCAACCAGCAGCAACTCGAGAACCAGACGGCCTATGTGGCAACCAACGTTATCTTGATGATGGGCATAATGGTGCCCGAAACATGTTGAGCCTAACATAAGCATAATAAAGTAATAAGTGACATCTAGTTGGATTTTATTCTTCAGTTATAGTTCTTGTATATTCGAAAAGTTGGATAGTCACAGCAAAGTGACATGTGTCACGTAGCTATTGTTTTGAGTGAGTTTCCAATTGTCTTTTATTTTTCATAAAACATTTGCGAGGAGGTTCTAATAATTATGTAGAGTGAGACATTTGAGTTCCTGACAGAGGTGCAGATTAAGGTTCATTTCTCGAGGAATGTGACGTCATGTCGTCTGGTCAACATTTACCAGCCGACGTGACGTAACATCATGGAATTTTGAGTTCTTTGAGCGGTTTGTCAAAAATGTTTATTCGTTACAATAATCTCTTATGGCATGTTCCCCAAACTCCGTACATTTTAAGTGTATCTCAATGCACAGTGTTTAAATAGCACTGAAATACACTTAAACTATAACGTATTGTGAATAAACAGTTATCAGGTATCGTCTTTAAGAACCTGAAGATATTGCGAATGTAAGACATATGACGTCTATTTTAGTTTTATTTTAACCTGACGCTACTCAGTGCATTCCATATACTTCCCGAACTTCAACAATTCGAAGTCTAAAATTACCCTGAATTACATTTAAATATTCAATTCCTACATCACAACAAACACGCTAAATCTCCATTACAAAGACCATTCAGTTAATGTTCTACAATTGAATAACCGATTTTTTAAGGAAATTATACAAAACGTACATAGTATCGGGAGGGGGGGGGGTTGGAATTTCCGAAGGGGAACTTACTTGTAGTCCTATACATGGTAGCGACTGGACATTAAAGGGGCAATAAACTCTTGCATGTTTCGGCAGGGATCAAATAAGCGTGTGGATGCAATTACGCGTCTCTCTCTTCATATGACGTAGTACATACGTCACAGTAAACTGAGTTCTGCGTCTTTGTGTCCAATTAATTCCCGCACCTTCCAGGGCCGCAAAGCTGAGTCCCGAAATACAGACCTCGCACATAATATGCCTTGCCAAAATGCGTTTAGACCAGCCGTTGTACACTGCAGGCAGAGAAGTCGCCGAAGAGTTGCGTCGAGTAACTGTGCGGAAAAGCATACCTCGTTATTGCTTTGTAACTTGTGTGTCACTGCCTGAGGGGCTGAACCACGCTACAGTGGGTTCTGCTACAAAGCAAGTTGAAAATTCGATGGTACAATTTGTCAGTTACCATCTCTGGCTACGATTTGCATAAATAACCTTCCAATTGATCCACTCCTACTTTGCAACAATTGGTGGGTTTAATGAAACTATTTGCGACATTTCAGGCTCTCGAAAATAAAAGTAGATAGATGGAAGGATACACATGGATAGATAGATAGATAGATAGATAGATAGATAGATAGATAGATAGATAGATAGATAGATAGATGGATGGATGGATGGATGGATGGATGGATGGATAGATAGGTAGAGAGATAGAAGATAAAAACTTGCTTCTAACATTTGACACAGTGCGGACAGGTGAATAAAAACGATTCAGAGGATCGTGCTACTTTCATGTTTAGGGTAAACCGATACCCTGAAGATGGAGAAAGCTTAAGCCTGTTCGAAACTATGGTGCCTATACACCAACGTACATTGCCTCATGTCCTAGAACATGTAAATTATGAATTCGCAGTTCCATTCAAAGGGAAGCCAGGAACTTTAATTTCTTGAGAGGCAATTGAATATGATACGTGGTGACTGATACCTAGAAATACGTAGGTTTATGTGGGCAGAGATCGAGGCTTCAATAACGATAGCAGATATTTTACAGCCAGCACGACTGCTTGGCCTGTGTGTGAACTATAGGGAGACCTTTCTACATGTAAACAGAATTGGGACATACTTTTAACACTTGGGGTCTTATATATAGATAATCAAGTTTATCGTACATTCACTGTCTACTCTGTTCCTAAACTATGTAATGAAGGAACTATTTGTCGATAGAATCTTTCGAAGTTTAACACCAAAACTCAGAAGCACACCCGACTGTGAGCCAGTTCTGTAACTGTCAACCTTCACAAACTACAACACACTCAGGCTGAAGAGTCTGAGGCTCCTTTTCTTAAGTCAGGCCGAAACATGAAGTGTCGAGTTCACTCCGTTGCTGCGCTGTCCAGAACACTCGCCGTGTTTCCCAAGTTACAACTCAACGTTGTCCTCGCATCTCCTCGACCATTTATGCAGTTGCTTTCTAAGGGATTTCCCATGAAACGTTTTTACGTATTCCTTATTTCCCCATCAGAACTACGTTTTTCCTCATTGTGACCTTCTAGAATTTGTCATCTTAAATGTTCAGAATAATTGGCTTACAGGTCATATTTTTAGAGTCGCCATATTACTGACGAAGAGTTTACGAAATAAAACTGAATGAATACCTGTTAAAAAAAATTAACTTGCGTAAAATTATCCGCAGTTCGTAGGGTAATGCATTTTGGAAGTGTTGATACCACGAAATGTATATATACACACAATAAAATGAACATGGCCTTTAGTGTAAGTGCTGCCCTGCGTGAGTACGGATATTAGTGTAATTGTGAACGATTATCACTGTGATGTCATAAATTGCTACATAACTTCTTTAGTAATGTTTGATTTCCCATGAAATAACGTGGTGCTTGTAGTCAACCGAGGCACTAATATCGTGATACGACTTCCCATGAAATATGATTTCATCGATAATGTAACCTATAAGAGATATAAAAAATGCCCTAGAATCGGTGACACAATTTGATCTGATATAAAATAGCGTGTGGGCAATGCAGTCTGAAACATCCGCAAAAATATCATACATTTGTTCTGATTATTAAACAAGGGTATTGTGTCGGTAATGAACTGCTGGTAACCGACGAAGACCTTAGATTTGGACTGTTTGACTCTGAAGACGAAGGCACCGAAATCCTCCGAAACGTCTACAACAATTCGCCCGAAAACAAAGCTTCGTATCCCAAAATACCTGAGTCGTCAGTAGCACCGCTGTGATAAGCTCACTTACAATGTCAATAACGTATTTCAGCGTTCCATGGACCGCAGTTTGTGGATAACATAACCTGGCTGATACATGACAGATTCATGTTTTCATTGAGGCTTTTTAGCTTCAGTAATACGACGTATTTTTGATACAGCGGTGCAGCCAAATGACAGGAAAGCTATTACATCAGAAATGTGGTTCAGTCTTGCATTAAACAGCATATGGGAGTCGTAATAACTTCCATGCAAATAGCGTGGTGTTAGTAAGGTAGGTACTCAAGCCCATTTAAAGTTTATTTCACATTGCTGTCAGTAGCTCAGTAATTGTCATTAGCATCGAATAATTGCATTAACCCGCTTTCGTGCTTCATGATAATAACGCTCTTAATTCAGTTTTTCTGCACATAAATTTGTTGAGTATATCTAGTGGAGATGTAATTATCATTGGCCCCACGACACACACTGCGATCCATGCGGTGGTTTTTAGCCTATCCATTATATTCAAAAATTGTTTGATCTCTCGAAATGAATAGGTGTGTGGGATGTTCAAAATCACGCTGAATAGCTGTAATTTATGCCCCATTTGAACGGCTACTCTTTCTTTTGTGTGAAGTTTATTGTAAGTAGTTTGTGACGAGTGAAGTAAGTTGTAGTACCATTCACAGAAATCCTTAGGTACGTGTTTTAATAGGAGTATTTCACAAGAAAGGTGGGTCGGGTAGCTCAGTCGGTATAGCGACTGAGCTACCGGGCTGGTCGGTCCGGGATCGAATCCCTGTGGGGACGAGATTTTCCGCCCGTCCACACCGGCCCTGGGGCCCACCCAGCCTCCTGTAAAACGAGTACCGGGTCTTTCCCAGGGGTAAAGTGCGGCCGGGGCGTGCTGCAGACCACTCACCAGCTTCTAGTGCCGCGGTCATGGAAGAGTAGAGCTATACCTCTACCCACCCTCTGGGCCACACCGTGCCTGTAACGGGATCACTTTACCTTTATTTCACAAGAAAGACCCACGTTAGTAGTAAGTGCCTTATTCATCGAGCTGAATCACGCTGTGCACGTTATCTCTCTTACGTAGCTTTCACTGCGACGTGGGTCTCAACCTGAAATCGAATGCGGACCAGTTAGTATTTAAAAATTATTTCGCGCCACACAATTTTTAGCAGTAAAATGTTACAAGTATTTTTAAAAATTGACACGATATTAATAATTCTCGATATTATTATTATTATTATTATTATTA
>Ga0131853_10019784_pt1 | contig 12248 bp, 6 predicted proteins | sample TergutLab28metaG_FD_92764 | JGI IMG/M metagenome (GOLD analysis project Ga0131853, IMG submission 92764) | Labiotermes labralis P1 segment gut microbial communities from Petit-Saut dam, French Guiana - Lab288 P1 (version 2) (version 2) | ecosystem: Host-associated > Arthropoda: Insects >...
TAATTTAATTCTTTGTTCCACAATTTTCCAAGGGCCTTCCCACTCATTATAGAAAACATATTTCACTTTCTACTTCAGTCCGCTTGGAACAACTCGGCTCCCACTGGAAGGATTTTCGTGCAAATTAATATATGTTTGGTGATGTTGAGGTTGCAAATAACCGTTCTCCACTCCATTGCAACGGACGTTTCCACTGTAAATATAACTTCAGTTACAGAAAATGTCACGCTTTATGGTGTATCAGTACTAACATGGATCCCATTCGGGAGTGAAGGCAGAATGTAGACGTGAGCCATACGCCCGATTTGTCTGAAAAGCGAACATGAGAGAGGTCCACCATGGCTATCTTCAGACCCTCCAACGAAATTCTTGTAACTTGAAATTAGGCCACAACCACTTCCTGCAGCATTATTTCTCACTAGTGTTCTTATTAAGTATAACCTACTTAATAGCCTGGAGAGCATAGTCTCCAAATAGACAATTTCTTCCCCTCCCAACTGATTTGTCCTTCGGTCTACAGTCAGTAAATGGACAGTATGGTACAGCTGTGTTTCTGTACAGGAACTGTCTGGTGGGTAAAGCGTACCACATAAAGATATCCGACTTCGGGACAGACAACGAACTCTACGCGGCTGATTACTACAAAGTGGATGGAACCATGGCTCTGCCTGTTCGCTGGATGGCCTGGGAGTCGATATTCCAGGTATGTGACCTGTGCTTAGCACAGAAGATGAAATATCTATCCCTGGTGAGTAATATTGTTTGTTTCAGACTTCCATGAAGTGATATTTCTTGCTTAGGTTGACACTGTGGAATATGATCTGTGTCTAGTTATGACCTTCGGCAAACATCCTGCATAGTTGTATTCTTTCTTTTGGGTGATTCCCCGGCGTCTGAATTTTGTGCTGACGTTTCGGAACACTCTGTTCCATCTTCTTTTGAGCCAAACCTGTACCTGTATATATACCCTATCAGTCTCGTCCCAGTTATTCTTCTTGTGCACACGACCTATGAAGATGGAACAGACAGTGTTCCGAAACGTCGGCACATAAATTCAGACGCCGGGGAATAACCCAAAAGAAAGAATACAACATTCACAACACGGTGAAAACTTGACATCAAGAATATTACGTAGTATTAAATCGATTATGCTAAGAGACGCTGAGCAGGGTATGTAGCACGCGTAGGAGATAAACCAAATGCATAAAAAAAACATTAATTGAAAAACCTGAAGGGGAGAAACCACTAATGGGTGATCTTGGGGTTTTTAGGAAAATAAAATGATACTGGAAGGTAGTGAAATCGGTTGTGATAATATGGACTGCATTCGTTTGGCTCAGGAAAGGGACAAGTGGCGAGCTGTTGTGACTACGACAGTGAACGTTGGGGTGCCGTGCAAGCCAGGAAAATTATTAACCGTCCGAGTCCTTATTGATTTCTTCATTAGGACTGTCCTCTTTGGAATTAGGTGGCTTCCTTCGGAAACCTCTTGAGCGGTGTTTCTTGATATTTTTTTTTATTTGACGCAACAGCCCCAGTGGGCCATGGCCTCCTCATTCACGAGGTTTTCTAGATCACACTCAGCGACCCACCAGAGTCGGCAGGACTCCTCTGGACGAGTGATTAGTTCGTCGCAGAGACCTCTACCTGACAATACACAACACTTAAAAAGAAACAAACTTCCATGCCCCCGATAGGATTCGAACCCACAATCTCAGCAGGCGAGCGGCCACAGACGCACGCATTAGACCGCGCGGCCACTGGGACCGGCTTCTTGATACTTCAGTTCTACTTACAGATTAGCAAAGTCCCGTATTATGCTGACCATCTCCATGGAACAGAGTCTCTTGAGAAGGTCCTCATCTAGTCCGGGGATTTCTTGCATCTGACGGAACCCGTAGGTTTATCATCGTGTTCACAGGAACTCGCCACTGAAACTCGTCAGGATTGTGGGATCCATAATGTCCACAACGCCCAATCTTGTACTATCCATTTTATGTTTTGATTTTGACATACTAAATACGAGTATCTTAATATTTGACATTATCTTTCTAGATTGATTTATTGATGCTTGTGTTCCTTTGCGTTTGAAACTCACTGAGAATGGCGCCTCGGCGCCGAAACGTGTAGAAGTTTCTACAATTTATGTACAGTTTTTAAAACTATTATTTGTATTCTTTGGTATATATGATTGATACCCACATGGCATATATATTGTTGGCAAGTCAACAATATGAGGCGTAATAACTGTGCGGAAGTTTGACGTTGTATCCTATAGATATAAGCTACACAGGTTCTGTACAGCAGGTACCTAACAAGCCATAGATATCCTACCGGAACCCAAGGAAAATTTTTCCCACAATAACCGCCCTCTTCTTGTCGTACGTCCCACAAAATCATTTCCTTATTACAAGTTGAATATTTGTTAAGGGTTAATTACCAGGAATCATTTTGTGACCCTGAAGTATGCATTGCTAGAATCTCTTCTTCCACACATTATCACAGATTTTGTTTTAGCTAATTGTGCTCCTTTCTTCATACAAGACGATGGACAAAGACAACTCCAGATACTCCCATGTCACCCTGTGTTTTCGTTCCATTTTATGAGGCCAAACTTTCACCCCCATACAAAACAACAGGATTTGTTAGAATTTTATGTAGTCTTCTTCACCAAGTGAGTTAAAATGTCATAAGGAACCTATTAAGTGTGTTTTGAAATATCTGTCTTCAGGGCAAATACACGACTAAGAGTGACGTATGGGCATTTGCCGTTACATTGTGGGAGATTCTGAACCTGGGGCGCCGACCACCTTTCGAAACGCTAACTGACCCACAAGTAGTGGAAAACTTAGCTCACATGCATCGCGATGACGGTCAGTTCGCCTACCTACCCCGACCACCAGCGCCTCCATGCACCAAGGATATCTATGATCTTATGTGCGAGTGCTGGCGCCGACATGAAACGGAGCGACCCAGCTTCAGGGAAATTCATCTGTTTCTACAGAGAAAGAACCTTGGTTATGCTCCTGTCACGTGATCTTCTGCGATGTTAGTGTCTACTGACGAAGAGATAATGTCACGATGTTGGGGCCTCGAGATTTAGACTAGAGAAGTCAGACTGGTTTGCAGAGTTTCGCTGATCGAAAATTCCAAGAAAACACTTATACATTAAAACAAATGTAGGAACTCTGTACTCTTAGAAAATGATTTTATTTATGTCCCATTGCTGGCAACAGCGTTTCCTTCACGAGAGTTTAATAAATGTTAATTTCTTCAATTTTAGATTAATTTTTCGAAGCAACCGAAAATAAAATTTTGATTTATATATTTTTAAATTGTTTTTAAAGGTGTGAATAATATGTGTACAAATAGATCAGCATAAATTCTGAGAACGTTTAGAGAAGCCTTAGCCTCCTGTGCTACAGATTTCATCACTGTGCCAGTTGTGTTTGCTTCGAAGAAGAATGCCTTTGAATTCAACTAACAGCATTCTGCTGACAGGGCTTAAAAGCTTTCTGGAGAGACACTTGAAACAAAATGGAGGGTAAAATAAAAAGTGCATAAAACATTATTTTGCTTAGGATTTACATATGGTATAAGAGCATATGTTTGGATTCATTCTGTAGAATATTTTAAACATCTTTGTGTGCGCATAATATTTTGCGTTCTCAAGAGTTACTGTTGATTAACAGTCATCGAAGGAGCACAAATCTCCGAAGTGCTAGGAGAGCTCTTCGTAGAGACCAGTTGAGAGACAAGAAAATAAATAATTATAGTTTTTCATGAACTGTATGGAATTTATAGTAAATTACATAATTATTGTTTAAAAATGCAGTTAGCTTCTAAATGTCCACATCAGATATGTGGATAGAATGCTTGCAACCAGAAACATGTGACGTAGACTGTGAACTGAAGGAGCCTTCATTAAATCGCTTTATTCATATTATAAGACTGCAGTTGTGAAAATATTTCATCATACTAAGTGAGGTGTGCTTATATGACTTTGAAGATAAAGTACATATATAGATATTTGGTTTTCTGTGATGCAGCAGAATATACCCAGAATAAATCTGAAAGCTCCAATTAAACCCTGAATTTTAGTAGAAAAATATATTTCTTTTCACTTACAATCACACTGTAAAAGATCCATGTGCAGTATGTCATCCCTCAGGCATACAGGCAATTGCATATTCTGTGTGCTTTCTATTTAATGATAATTACAAAGTACTGGACCATAACATAAGGGATTGAAAACTGTATTCACCAAGACCCCTTTAACTCTGAATACTCTTAAAAGGGAATAAATTTCAACATGAGTCTCTTCTATGAGTAGTCTAAATGGATGAAGTCATTTTGGATATTTTAGATTTAGTTCCAAGCTGCACAAAAAAAAAAACTGTTGTCTTAAATTATAAACAAGGAAGTTTGTCACATGTTAGCAAGGATAGAAGAGAATTGTGGGTGATTCTGTGTGAGCTATGGCTGAATTTGCAGTGTATGAAGAATGTAAGAAACTGCACTCACACAGTGCAACAGTTTTCTTTTCTGCTTTTTTATATTTGATAACCATAAGTTTATGGAAAAAAATTTTTGGCATGTAAATTATGAACTGCATTTTGCTGTACAACTTTTGTATAAACATTCTTCGCTCTGACAAATACTTGTTAAGTGGGAGTTACAGCCAAAATTTGCTCAGAAAAAGTATTTATATCTCTCATGTAAAGTGTCTGTTATTTTTATTCATTTTTAATGTTAATTGGAATCAGTTAAATTTTAATTTAACTCACCATTATAAATTTTTTTGAAGTTTGTTTAGTATGTTTCGAGTTGTTTCATGTGTACAGATGAAAGGAAGTTGCAGTGTTGGTAGTTGCTCCATATGAATATGAACAAGCATACAGGAGCTCATGCATATTCAGGACCGGTCATAACAGAGGGATTCATTGTATCCTAGCCCTCTCCTCAGTGTGTAAAACCTGATTGCTTTAAGACTACATTTCTTATGAATTGCTCATTTAACGGATGTGTTACGGCTTGTTTATCTAAATTAAGAAAGAGTACACCTGAAGACTGTCGAAAGATGAGAACTCCCAAGAAAGTGTTCCACAGTGATAATGTTTTTTCTGCCTTTCATTACCCATGCATTTAATGAAACACAACCCCTGAGGTCATCTAAAATCTGCACTAGATTTTGCAGTCCTTAAACATTGTTGTTTATACTTATTTTTATGCTGATCATAGAAGGTTTACATGAACAGTTAAAATAATAGAAGTAAAATTGTTGTATACTTAATTAATTAAACACCACTCCAGGAATGATGTAAAGTGCGAGGAGGTGCAGCTGAAGTCTCGCTTAAATCTGGGTTACTGGTCAACTGCGTCCTCTGACCATGTTGATTCCAAGGAAGGAGCTGCCAGCATATATTGGATAGCAGGTTGAATAAGCCTTGGAGCTAATCATCCAGCCCATAGCCTAATCATCATACCTACTAAACTACCTGACCTGTCTTGCAAATGATACATTCCATCTAATAACTTGCAAGATACAATGGATGTCATTTTAGGAATATAAATTAAAGAAGTGTGTGACAGATACATGCACATTTGGTTGTGTTATATTTTGTCAGTGCTGATGCACGTGTGATTCCTATGCTTAGCTGTGGCTTTCAACTTTATGAAGCCTGTGCTTAAGATCTGCTCTGAACATGCAAGACAAGAGTTGTAGTTGCTTAATTTGGAAACATTTTTTGCAGCGACTGTCAAAAATTTCTTATAAGAAGTCGTCAATATTTGCACTACATAATGACAGTTATCTGCAGTAAACTGCTATGATATGCCTTAGACAAGTGTGGCACTGAGTTAAATTTCACAGCTTACAGGACTAGTGATATTATTTCTCTTGACTTTCAGTCCGAAACTCCATGAATCAGTTAAGTTGGTTATTAAAGGTAGTGCCTCATAATGTGTCTGTAATAGCCGGTAGTGTCTGAGTAAATATGAGCATTGTTTTGTGTCATCAATTTAGTGTCATCGGTTTGAATTATAAACGATGATATTTGTAAATTTTATATAAAATCATACGTCATATTAACTTTATATGTTGAAGTCTCTGAAATATTAAGCATTTCATACATGTAATCACGAATCACGTAGGCCTGTTTTACAAAAGTGACACAATTCTGAATAAAAAAACTGTGTGTTTTTAATGAAGATTTTTTTATACATAATTAATATTGAATGTTGCTGGGCTCACTGTGTGCTACTTCTAAACAACTTCACCACTTGGACTGAGTCTTGAGCACATCTTCAAATCTATCGACTGAATAAAATGAACACTTTAATTTTTGTATCTATTGTAGTTAGAAGGAATGTAAAGAAGTATATAGCAAGTTTCAAAAGTGGAAAGACCAGTTGTATATATATATATATAAATATATATATATAATGTTAATGGAACATCATTTGTGGATGTCATAAATGTGCACGCATCTGCGATATTAGAATATTGAGTAAAAGGAAAGCCTATACGTGTAAAATATATAAGATATAAATATTTGTACCTACCAAATAATCCACAAAATATTTCTCCAATCATAAGTACCAATGTGATATGTGATTAACAGTAGAACCATTCATCATAATAGTAATAATAACAATAGAGTTGTTTGGTTACAGTTTCCGTAAGCCTACATGTCATGTGTATATAATATTAATGCTGAGGAGAAACAGAGTACCGTAATAGGGGTATTGTAGCAAGAGTAACGTTGTATGTAGGGTAACAACAACGACTGTAATTTGAAAAATATGTACAAAATTGTCGAAATGTATATACCATATATGTCATAAGATAATTAATATTATTGCAGGAAAGATACTAGTCAAACTGATGGAAGGAAAGGCCAAATTTCACTGCCATAATTTCTGCTTATTTTAATGCCATAGAAATTGAATATAGGTGACCAAAAGTGTTTCTAGAGAATTAGTGGAGCGTTTGGTCTCTGTTTTGTGTCAGTAATATTAAACTGGTTGATTGTGTCTTGTTATGGCAGTGATGACACGTATATGCAGGGTAATTTTGTGTTGATTTTAAAAGTTTTAAAGCAGATGTGAGGGACTATTTTATATCGCAATAATTTCTTAAAATTAGCTATGATTGGTGTTGGGCACAGTGGATTCACAAAAGTCTTAAGTGAAATATTATGCACTAAGTTTGAAGCAAAAGTAGTCAGGTTCTGCTTGTGCATTTTTAAGTGACCAAGCAGTGAAATTTTAAACTGACATTTACTTGCATATTGGACGTTTTCCATCATCTGTCTTTTCCACAAAAAAATTATTTTTTCTGAAATGGCGTTGCTTCTGTCATGAGGTAAAGAGTATCAATAAATTCTATCCCCTGGGGACAGAAATTATATCAATGTAACTTACCTGAATGAGTATGGATTACTTCTTTATGTTTCTACTCCATGGTTGAAGCAGCTTATATCAAAAGATTGTTTTGTAGTAAAATGTAGCAAAATATGTGAGATGATGGTAAAAGTGTGCTGTATATGCCAGTTTAATAAAGCACTTTTTTCACCAACGTTTGAACCTACATTGTGGCTGTTCTTCATTTTTAGTCTGAAGTCCACACTATAACAAATTATTGTTCCAGATGTGTTTATTTTGGCAGTATGTAACATAAATACTTCTTTCCATAGTTGATGTTCCATGTGTCATTTAATAAGAGTGATAGCTACAGCCTAGCGATTCTGACTTGTGTCACAAAATGTTTCTTCTCCTTTATCACAAATTTCAAAATATATCTTACGTTCATTGTAGTTTCCCTAAATTGCCATTAATAAAATGAGATGTTCTAGCATTACTTTTCAATATGGTTATTAAGTTATTGTCTAGTTGCTCAAGAGAAGTAGGATCATTTGTTGTTGATATATTATAACCAGGTAGACAGCTCACACTTCACCAGGTATTGGGTTTTCGTGTGTCTCATATAGATGTACCTGTATGCACAGATCAAAACATTCTTGTAATATTGGATCTCGGGTAATGCTTTCGTATCTGTAGACAAGCGTGTTTAAAAAAATTTAATGTATTTGAAAACACAAATTCAACTGTTGACATCAGAAAGCCCGGTTTACAGTGTTGTTTTCATTCTTATATGGGTGTAACATGAAGGCAGTGGTAATAGAACAATCTTTAATATATAGCTGGATTCCACAGCCACTTTCCTCCTTTACAAAACCTAGTAATATCATTGATTGTATACTACACATGTAAAAGTTTGGTATATTCTGTTGTCGTTTCTTTAAGTGGTATTCTGATGGTCAGAAAACCTACAATAATTCCAAGTGTGGCACAATCAGTTACATATCACTGGACTGAATTAGAGTCTAGGAGAATTGTTTTAAATTGGAACTTTCACCCAATAATGAATAAGTAAATACATGTAAATAACACGAATGGTGATTATTACAAATAAATGTTCTGCTTTTCTTTTTGTATGTTTTTGTACCACCTGCTTATCCAAGTCTAAGAAAAATAAAATGTTAAGTTCACTCTTTGCCTAGGTCAGCACTGCGCCATGGAAACATCTGCGTAAGTGTGGATATAGTTTCATATTATTAACTTTGGCTCTAGGTGGGTATGTTTAGCTTCATATCCCAGTGCCTTCTGCAGAAACAGAGTCTATGTAATCATAGGACATGCAGCTGGGTGGACCCCAGAGCCGCTTTGACTCTGTGATGAAGACAAAATCTCTGTTTCTGCTGGTAATGGAACCCTGACGCCTCGGTCATCCAGCACATTTCTTATTTAGTTAACCTGGCTGCCGTTGATACAAATCAAGGGGTATGTTGTGTGGTGAGAAAGGAAATACCGTACTGTAGCCCAGTGTTTCTCAAACTGGGTTCCACAAAGGGGTGTCATGGTTTCCAAGAGACAAAAGTGCGTAATGGTGGAAGAGTTTTATTGGCAGTACTCAATTTGTATGTACGAATTAAAATTAGTGTGGCGACATTCCACACTAATCACTTTGTCACTGACAGCACGCAATCAATAGCTGCTTCAATCAAGAAGCTTCCTGACTCTGTAGTCAGTTAATCAGCAGAGCTCGCTGTAGGCAGAGTCGATATTTCAGGCGAAACGATCAGGTTATGAATCAGTTTGACGTTAGCCACTGATGTTTTACATGTAATGTACATAAAATATTAACAAATGCTGGTATTAAATTTTGTACTGATTTCTTGTGGGTAGGTAGGGCTCATCAGACCTGTAGATTTTTAGGATTCCATGAGCTAAAATAGATGGAGAAGCATGACTGTAGGTGATGGAAGTAACATGAAGATTAGTTGCTAAATTTTCATATCATATCAATTTGCTACTTGTGCATGTAGGAGACGCTCAAGAACATAAGCTGTTTGGAGCGATGTATGTGCAAGACAGTGTGGTAAAGATTGGAAACTGTTGTTATTTACAGCTTACTGCTTCTTATATTTGTTACAGAATTATAAAGATTGTGTAGCTAAATGATTGCATATTGGACCTCAGAAGAAGGTAATGTCATAGTATGGACAATTGAAATAACTTCTTATCAGTGTGGAAAGCATTTATGATATCGAATCTTTTTTGACTTTGCATTAGGAGTTTTAATTTAATACTAAAAAGTACTTATGTGTATTAAAATTTTACTTAGACATGAATTACGCCGTCAAGTTATACCTGCAATTTGAAAATTTTGGATTGTTTAAGTGAGCTTATATATTAACATACGGCATATAATGGCGGTAGCTGCTTCACGTAATTTTCTCTGTTATTCGTACATTTATTTCTCCTAAAAGTCGGCGGACAAGTCGCTCCAAATTTCCAAAAATTTCTCAGTGGGCTCTATTTTCGAAAGAATTAAATCTGGAGTCGAACCCGGTTATAACGACATGGTTTATACGGCACCTCGTCTATAGCGTCGGATATTTTGTAATAGCAGTTAATTCCTTAGTTAAGCATAAAGTTACACTACTCGGTTACAATAACACTTGTTTATACCGACACCAAATATCCCCTTCATGATGTTGTAACCAAGTTAAACTGTATTTATGCTGCCGTGACATTCCGCAATGTATAGAAAGACTAGATCTCTATTTATATCCACCCCTCCCACTGTATCGATTTATCTGCATCCGCCGATATTCCTGCTTACAGCTTATTATCGGGTATCAGCAAGCAGGCAATAGACCTAGTTGGCAGTAGTTACGGTTGTATGGGATTTATGAGTTAATCTTTTGTTTCTTGTAGTACTGTACAGTGAAACCTGCCTTAGGAGGAATCGGTGTAGGACGGAATCTTGTCTTTAGCAGAACAAGTTTACAGTCGAGATTATCCAGACTTCAAGTAGCTGCATTAAATGGAACATTCTTGGAACGGAAAAATATTTCTGTCCCTTGCGATTTCGTTATAGATGGGTTTCACTGTAGTAACAAAACGGATGGTGGACAGGAATGAAATGGTCGACGGGTCACTGGATTGACCATATTGTTACTGGTCATTTCACATCCCGTGATAATGACACGACATTAAAGCCTCGTTGGTTGTGTATGTAGAATTCATACTAACACAGTTAAGTTTGTGTTCGAGGGGGTGCGGGCTTTGATTCTTTGCAGGGACGCAAATGTGTCCGAAGAAGTTTTGCCTGAATTTCGTCATACCCAAGCAACATACTGGGACAATGCTTCGATTAGCCCACGAATGTCAACGTCTTCCTTCCATGTGCTTCTCAGTTCATAAATCTTCGTCCCTTCGACATCCGCATAGCCTGAGGTAACGACGCTTTAAGGCAATAAGTGAAAGAAAAAAGTATGAAGTATTTAGATCCGCATGTTTACTTGTTTACCAAAATTAATACAAAATTGTAATTAAATTCCGTGTGTGGCTTCCTCTTGTAAATTTGGAACCAAATTTTAATAAGAGGTGTCTTGTCCAAATAGTACTTATGAAAACACGCCGGATACCCATTGCTGTCATAGGCTAGATAACCGCTGGAAATACCCAATAGTTATCAGTAACACATTGGGCGTTAAGTTTATTATCTGGGGCGTCTCCAGTTGGAATCTGAGCCCGGAATCCGGCCATTCGGACAGTTTTCCCTTTTTTGAAAGTCCCTCCGGGCAAAAGGCAGGATTCTTACACGTAAAGACGCCTTCTCCATGTGCTTTCCAATTCATTATTTACGATTCATACATCACGCTGTGTAGCCACTGATATTACCGTCAAATATTTCGTTAAAAAATGTAATATAAATAATTTTGTAACTTTTCACGGTATTTCCACTATTTCTAGATTCGTGTCGCACGATCTTTCTGCCACACTATGTAAGTCTACCATTTCATACTTACGTCGTATCCGGTCGCCTGTCCTCTTATGCGTCAGTTACTGAGCAGATGGAAGTGGGGTGAGAGATTGTAAGTTTGTGTAGTATGAACCGTATCAAAGGATGGTTAAACTGGGACGTCCGTAGTTTAGACAGAAAGAGCAGTTGCTTTGGTTAATAGAGGTTTACGTAGGGTCTGTTTCATACAGATATTACTCCATACATGGATGTTAATGAAAACTATGTATTTCTATTTCGGAATGAGTGTCATTCATGTTTGCATATGTTACAATTATGCATGTTTCATTTGTGTTTGTGTATATACAGGATGTCCCAGGAGGAATATGCCAGACTTCGGGAGTGTGTTCCTTATGTTAAGGTATACCGATATAACCCAAAACACCTATATCCAAAGCTGAACGGTTACGGAGATAATGGCCTGAGAAAAGTGGAGGCTTCTTGCGGTTACAAATACTGCAGCCTGCACAGCTGATGCGTCGCGCGACGGCTTTGATGACCTTGAGAGTGGAATGCAGTGTTAATCGTGCCTGCGTGACTGTTAGTTGCTTGTACGGGCGTTCGAAGCGCCATGTAAAGTGCTTGGAGCCCTAAGAACGACCACGGGGCGTTAATGCGAGTGTTTATGTAGTTCAATTTAATGGCTTTATGTCACTCATACGGTAATTACATGTTAAGTACAGATATTAACCTTATAGAAACCACATATTCCTGCCAGTTTTAATATGTATTTGGTAATCAATAAGTGTGCAACAGCTGTCAAAATTTCAAACTTCTCTGGCCATTATCTCCGTAACCGTTCAACTTTGGATATAGGTGTTTTGGGTTATATCGGTATACTTTAACATAAGGAACACTCTCCCGAAGTCTGGCA
>Ga0131853_10019786_pt1 | contig 12248 bp, 11 predicted proteins | sample TergutLab28metaG_FD_92764 | JGI IMG/M metagenome (GOLD analysis project Ga0131853, IMG submission 92764) | Labiotermes labralis P1 segment gut microbial communities from Petit-Saut dam, French Guiana - Lab288 P1 (version 2) (version 2) | ecosystem: Host-associated > Arthropoda: Insects >...
CCACCGTGTTCGATCCGACGAGCATCGTGTCGCACAGCGCGCGCAGCCGGTGGGTGTCGAGGCGCGCGGCCCGCGAGGAGACCCAGCGCGAGGTCCCGTCGGCGGCGGCGCTGCGGCCGTCGAGCGTCGTGGCGAACTTCCAGGTCACGAACGGGCGCTGGTGGTCGGTGGCGAAGGTCCAGACACGGTTGAGCTCGCGGGCGTCCGGCGCCAACAGGCCCGAGGCGACCTCGACCCCCGCGGCCCGCAGCGTCTCGGCGCCGCCGGCCGCGACCGGGTTGGGGTCGGCCTGCGCGAACACCACGCGGCGCACGCCCGCGTCGACGAGGCGCTGGGCACACGGACCCGTGCGGCCGGTGTGGTTGCACGGCTCGAGCGTGACCACCGCCGTGGCGCCGCGCGCACTCGCACCGGCCTGGTCGAGGGCGTCGGCCTCGGCGTGGGCGGTGCCGGCGCCGCGGTGGTAGCCCTCGGCGACGGTGGTGCCGTCCTCGGCCAGGAGCACGCAGCCCACCCGCGGGTTGGGGCCGAGCGGCACGCCGGGCGTGGCCGCCAGCTCGAGCGCGCGCAGCATGGCCGCGTGCTCGGCATGTTCGGTGCCCATCGCCCCTCCTGTCCTGGCGCGGACTCCGGGGCGGGTCGGGTCGTGACGCCAAGGCTCGGCGTACGAATCCGACCGCGTGCTTCTTCTCATCCGGACTTTGACCGTCGGTCCAGGAGTTCCACCTGGTCAACCTGACGCGGTTGCGTCAGGGTCGCGGACTATCACCGCCGGTGCGGAGTTTCACCGCCCCCAGAGCACGCGAGCTGTTCACTCGTCGCAGCCATTGAACCACAGTGCGGTGGTGGACATTCCCCGGTGGTCCACGGAGCGGCACGCACGGCGATCACAGCCCCAGGCTGTCGAATCGAGGACTACGCCTCCATCAGGCCCGCGCCGTCGGCGCGATCCCGGAGCGCCGCCACCATCGCGTCGGGATCGTCGGCGTTGAAGACTGCGCTCCCGGCGACGAAGACGTCGGCCCCCGCCTCGGCGCAGCGTTCGATCGTCTCCAGGCTGACCCCGCCATCGACCTGCAGCCACGTCTCCAGGCCGTGTTTGGCCATCAGGGCGCGGGCACGACGGATCTTCGGCAGGCACATGTCGAGGAACTTCTGCCCGCCGAAGCCCGGCTCGACGGTCATGATCAGCACCATGTCCAGCTCGGCGAGCAGGTCCTCGTAGGGCTCGATCGGGGTGGCGGGCTTGAGCGCCATGCTGGCCCGGGCACCTTGGGCGCGCAGCTCGCGGGCGAGCCGCACGGGCGCCTTGGCGGCCTCGACATGGAATGTCACGCTGCTCGCTCCCGCCTCGGCGTACGCCGGCGCCCACCGGTCCGGGTCCTCGATCATCAGGTGGGCGTCGAGCGGCGTCGCGGTCGCCCGGCTCAACGCCTCCACCATGGTCGGGCCGAAGGTCAGGTTCGGGACGAAGTGGTTGTCCATCACGTCCACGTGCACCCAGTCGGCGCTCGGGATGCGCGCCACCTCGGCGGCGAGGTTGGCGAAGTCGGCGTTGAGGATCGACGGCGTGATCTGGCTCTGTCGTTGCGTGGGGCCCACGGAGGTGATCCTAGGAGCCCGCGGCGAGGGCCTCCACCACGGCGCTCCGGCCCACCTCGGTCTCCGACCAGTAGTCATAGGAGCCCTGGTCGATCAGCTCGCGACCGGCCCGCACCAGGGCGCCGTACGCCGCGAAGGCCAGCGCGCCACCGGTGGAGACGCGAGCGACGCCCAACTCGGCGAGCCGCGCGACCGGTGGCGTGCCCGGGAAGGCGAGCACGTTGACCGGGCGATCGACCGCCGCGAGGACGGCGCCGATCTGCTCCTCGTTGACGGCCCCCGGCGCGAAGAGCACCGGGGCACCGGCCTCCTGGAAGCGGCGGAGCCGGGCGAGGGTGTCGTCGAGGTCGCCCCCACGGAGCAGGTTCTCCGCGCGGGCGGTGACGACGAAGTCGTCGCCCGCGGCCTCCACAGCGGCGGCGACCCGCTCGGCGGCGAGCTCGATGTCGTAGATGGCATTTCCGCTCCAGTCCTCGACCGAGCAGCCCGCGAGGCCGGCCGACCTGGCGAGCGCCACGGTCTCGGCGACGCCGGCGGGGTCGTCGGCGAAGCAGTTCTCGAGGTCGGCGGAGACCGGGACCTCGACGGCCGCCGCGATCGCGGCGGCGTGGGCGATCGCCTCGTCGCGGGTCACCGACCCGTCGTTGCGGCCCAGGGTCGCAGCGAAGCCGCTGCTGGTGGTGGCCAGCGCACGATGGCCGAGCGAGACGAGGATACGGGCGGAGCCGACGTCCCATGGGTTCGGAAGCAGCAACGGGGCACCGGGGCGGTGCAGGTCGAGGAATGCGCTCATACCGCCATCGTGTCTCACAGCGGTGACAGATTCGGTCCTCCGGCTCGGAGTACGTCGCGGCGATGGTGTGGTCGCGGGCCAGCTGACATGGGCCTGCCACGTGTTTCTGGTTGCCGCCGATGCATCACCAGACCAAGTCGAATGTGGGCCCCTCGATCGATAGCTCGGGCGACCGGACCCGACTTCTTGCGGGCGAGTCAGCCCGTGAGGTGTAGCCCTACCCGCTCGGCGAACCGTGGCGCTCCGGCGGTGGCGATCCTGTCGGCCAGCTCGGCGGCCGTCATCGGTGGCTTCTGCTTGCTGTCCGCCGCTCGGATAAACGACTCGGTGAGCGCCTGCCGGCGACGTGTGAGCAGCGCGCAGAGATGCTCGTCCGCTGTGACGACCTTGACGCCGGCGGCCAGAACCGCTTTGGTGCGTAGATGCTTGAGGTTCCGGCTCAATAGCACCACGACGTCACCGTAGACCGCTGCGGCGGCGTGCACACGGTCGCCTGGGTCGGGCGAGAGGTCCTCGGTGATCTTGTCGCGGTAGACGGTGGGGTCGATGCGGTAGCGACCGAAGTGGGTGCGCACCGCAGTCACCACAGAGGCAGCCGATTCTGGGCCCGCTCCAGACGGGCCACGGGATTACCCCTCGATGGCAGCACGAATCGCGTCGCGGCCGGCGCCGCGCTCTTCGCGCTCGGCCGCGACATCCACGACGTTCTGGACGCGGATACGGCGATGACGGCTGCCTGGCAGGCGACGGAAGGCGAGCACGCCGTCCTCGCAGAGACGGTCGACGAACTGGCGGGTGACGCCGAGGATCTCGCCGGCCCGGGCGGGAGTGACCTCGTCGTCGGAGCGCAACACAACAACGCGCGCGCCGTGGGCGACGTCATCAAGCATGGCGCGCACGGCGGCTTCGACCGGGGTGTCGCCGCTGAGGCGTTCTGCGAGGCTCTTCGCGTCTGACCGGACGGCGGGGTCGACCGGGTCGAGGGTGGTGAGTACGCGGACGGCCATGTCCTCCATGCTACCCGTAACTGCAATAACAGCAACCCAATCACGGGGCGTGAGTCGAGTCCGAATCAGCGGCGACGCGCGCGCTCGAGAGGCGCGTCAATCCGCCCAGATTGACGCCAGGGGATCCACCCACGACGAACGGGGGGCTGTTCGCGAAGTCTGGCCGCCGGCGCACCCGACATGGCTGCTCGGACATCGGGCCACAGGCTACTGCAGGCGGCAGAGGAAACTACGCAGTGACCGCCCCAAACCCACGCCGCGCATGGCCGCCCCTGTCCCCGGAGCCCCGCTGAAAACTGTCGGTGCCGCTCCGCGGATCTCACGCGTCGTTGACCGATTGGGACGCCGACGCAGAACACGACCCAGCCATCGCAGGCCCTTCCTCGCGGGCCGCCAAGGCAAGGGCGCACGCGCTCACCGAGAGGACCGGCTCGTACCGCGGAGCGAGCGGTCCTCCACCGACGAAGTTTGCAGAATAGCCATCACCGGCATCCGAATATCGATACCATGCGCGTATGGTCGCGTCGTCGCTCGGGGGCCCATCATCGGCTGAGCTGACCTGCTTAGGCGGCTCCCCGATACGCCGTGCGATTCGGGCTTCTCACACGGTCGGCTGGCCCGCCTGTAATGACCGCTCGCGGCAGGATCCGGTGGGCTCTGTAACGCCGACGGGCCCATGGCCCAGGCATGTGCACCGTGCCCGCGAGCGCTAACATTCGACGACTCACCCTCGGCCTTGGCACACCGCGTCGCCCGAGCCAGCCAGCCAGCCATTCAAATGATTCGAACATCGGATTGGGACAGATGAACAGCTCGGTAACCGGCGCCCTTAGCACCGGCCTAAGCGTAACGACCTTCCTCGTCGGATTCTCGTCGATCCGGCTGCGTGGCCAGCGCGACCGCGCCGTCTCGCAATCCGACGGCGCCGTGAAGGATCTCATTAGGGCTTCCAGCGATGGCCGCGCTCTTAGCGACGCTGAGGTACAACAAAGCACCCATGGATTTGTGGAAGCAAAGACAATGGACCCAGTGGCGAAAGGCGCGGTCTGGTTTTACTGGTTTATCGCGCTTCTAATGGCCGCGCTCTGCTTGGCCGGTGCCCGCAAATCCGGTCACATCGTATGGAACCCTTCACACTGGGCCGTCGATCCATACGTGGTCCTATTCTTGATGATCCTTCAACTCGGGATTTGTGCGGCCGGCACAGCCGACTACATTTTCGTGCAGCATGACCTGAACAAACGGATGGGACTAAGCACCCTCGGAATTGTCGATAGAGCTATGGCTGCCCGAACCGCCAACGACCTTGACACGGCTAGCGACCTCGCGGACGAACTGATCGCCCGACTGCCCTCCTGGCCCTGGGCATACGCGTTTCGTGGCCATCTGCGAGCAGCACTGAGCCGGCCGGCGGAAGCATTGCAGGACTTCGATCGGGCCGTGGCTCTGAGGTCAGATGATCCGCTAGCAAGGTTGGCGCGGGCGGAGCATCGACTCGGCGCAGGAGACGCAGCGGGGGCTTTGGAGGATCTCGAAGCACTCCCCTCCGAGCGCCAATCCGACAATGCGGTCCGCAAGCTACGTGGCGGCGCACTGTACAAGCTTGGTCGTCGCGACGAGGCCGTCGCACTCTTTGACCGCGTCGTGCGAAGCGACCCTGGTGACACTGAAGCTCGCGTCGGCCGCGGCGAAGCGCTCGCCGATTCAGGCGACCGTTCGTTTGGTCACGGCCGGAGGTCGATCGAGGCACTCAGCAGGTTCATGAGTGAAGAGGGCGAGCGAGTTGCCCTGACGGCGCTGTCGGAGGTTGGACGCGAGAACCTCTCGCGCGAGGACGTTGAAACGGCGATCGGTGACTTCACCTTCGCTCTAACGCAAGCGCCCGGCGACCGCCGGCTGTTGCGACTCCGCGCCGACGCGTATTTCCGAAGTGGCGCTGTCGCGGCAGGAGAAGCCGATTACCTGGCGGCATTGCACGGAGCCGACGACCGCGAGCGCGCGATCGGCCTGCGTCGCCGCGGACTGTCCCGCAGCCAGATCGGGGACGGGCTCGGCGCCCTGGCAGACTACAACGCGTCCCTCGACGCATACGTGACCCATCTAACCTACTTTCATCGCGCACTACAGTATGCGCGCTTCGACCGCTATGCCGAGGCTCTGTCAGACATAGAAGCCGCTTTGACCCTAGATCCGGACGATGCGGACTACTTGTCCCATCGGGCGGAATTGTTGGCCGCGACGGGGAGCCTCGAGGCGAGCGAGGCTGCCTTTCGAGATGTTGAAATTAGATTCCCGGCGAACGCGCACAACTACGAGCTATGGCTCAGCGTGCTTCTCGATCGCGAGGCCTTGATTGATTCCCTCGCGGTTAGCGCTCGCGCGGTTACGGCCTGCCCGAACGATCCTCACCTTCGACTGAAGGCCGCGAGGGTTCGATCAGAGAACCATCAATCAGAAAACGCTTTGAGTGAGATCGACAAGGCGATCGACCTTGGAGCAGATCCGGCCGCAGCGTCGTACATTGCGGCGCAGATCCTCGCAGACGCCGGCGAGTTCGACGAGGCGGAAAAACGAGTTGAAGCGGCCGCTGAAGAGCCGTCCCAATACCAACATGCCGCGCTTAGCACTCGTTACACGGTTAGGCGGCGCAAGGGCGACGCACACGGGGCTCTTGAAGATATTACTCGGGCCATCGAACTAAGTCCCCGTACTGCCGGCTTGTGGGTTCGCCGAGCATGCCTGCGGATGGGACTCGACGGTGCGACACAAGAAGTACTAGACGACATCGAGCAAGCGCTGGCTCTCAATCCAGACTCCGTCTCGGCGCTAAACCATCTCTCCGAGTACCACCGGCGGTCGGGAGATGCGTCTCAAGCCATTGAAATGGCCAGTCGGGCCGCCTCTCGGAAACCAGATCTGTTTAGTAAGAAGACGCTCGCCGACGCCTACTTTGCAGCCCGTCAATGGGAGGACGCTGCTGAATTGTTTGCAGAGCTGGCGAGGGCCGATTCAACGGACGTCGGGGTGCTCTGGTCTCTGGCAGCTGCGTACACGAACGATGGTCGTTTCGCAGAGGCGGAGGCAACCTTCTCGGCACTAACTCAGCTTGATGATGCGTCCTTGAGCGCGCGCGCGGGCCTGGCTGTGACAATTAGTCAGCAGGGCAAGACCTCAGATGCTGTCGAGAGGTTCAGGCGCTTGCGAGAAGACTTTGGCGCCGGTGCCCAGCGCTGGATGGAATCGGCACTTTCAGCAGACGTGCTTCCGATGTACGACGTGGTGATGGCCGACTGGGAAGCCTCAGGCACTGAGCAGTAGAGACGGAGCTACGCGCTGGCACGATTCGGAGCGCTGGGGACCGTAGCGCTCCGAGGCAGCGGCCCCCACGCGACCCCCTGGCGGGTGATTTACCTGCGTCGCACCCGTGACCGCGATTGCTGCGAAGCCACGCCGCGGCCCGACATAACCAGTCGGTGATGAACGTACCGCTGCGAACCACCCGCCGCCGCATCGGCACTGCCGGGTAGAGCACGTAAGCGCGCCCTCGCCGCTTGACAAAAAGATTGAGAATCAACCGTCGCTGAGACAAGGTGCCCCCACTTCGCCGCGATCACCCGCTGCGCGGTGTTGGCAGGTCGACGATGCGCTGGCGTACTCTGCGGCCGTGACTTCGAGCGATGCGACGGCTGACCTCCAAGGCCGAATTAGCGGCGCCTGGTCGCGCGTTGTTCACGACTGCGGCTGCCCGGATCTGTACTACTGCCCCACGGGCCACGACATCGAGTGCCCGAGACACAGCGGATTCGACGTGTGCTGCGACGCCGTCGGACGACACGTCCCAGTCCGCTGAGCTCTCTGCTACCGCCGCCAAGCCGCCCGCGCGGACCTCTGCGCGTGCCAGCCGTCCGAGCCGGCCGTCACCGAAACTCAGCGACCACCTCGATCTTGCCGACGATGTGGCGATTGAACTCCTCGAGATCTTCTGCCGGAATCCAATACTCGAGAATCGTCTGCCCACCCGCCTGCTGAACCGGATACCGATCCAGGTAGTCCTTCTCAACCTCAAAACGCGTGACGTAGCCGGCACCGCTCGCCTTCACGTTCCAGTCCCGAGCGATCTGGGTCGCGTACTCCTCGTTGAGCACCGGATAGAAGATCGGCTGATCGGGAAGGCGCGGCGGCCAAGCCGCCCAACCGGACTCCTCGACGAGCGCCAGCTCCTTTGGACCGGTTGGGCGCCACAACGTCACTGTCTCCACGATGGCATCGTGCCAGTTCCGCACGCGGCGGCATTGGAGATTCCGTCGTCCGAGGTCGAGCCCAGAGGTACGACACTTCGCCGCGTACCGTCCCGGTAGCCCATAACGCCGCTAGTGACTCAGCCCGACCACGCTTGGCTTCCGATCAGGGCTCGGGCTCGTCGGGAGTCTCGTGCCCCTCGGCCTCGTCGCGGTCGGCCCACTCCAGCAGCGGGGCGAGGTCGAAGACGTGGTCGTCGATGTCACCGTGCAGATCGCCGATCCGGGCGAACCGCTCAGGCACCGTCGCGATCGTAAGGTCACGGGGGTCGACGTCGGGGATCTCCTCCCACCGCACCGGCGTCGAGACGCGGGCGTCGGGCGTCCCGCGCACGGAGTACGCCGCGGCGATGGTGTGGTCGCGGGTGTTCTGGTTGAAATCCACGAAGAGCGCGGCCGGGTCGCGGTCCTTGCGACACCAGGTCGTCGTCACCAGCTTCGGCGCCCGCCGCTCGACCTCGCGGGCGAAGGCCAGCGCGCCGCGGCGTACGTCGGCGAAGCCGTGCTCCGGGCGGATCCGGACGTAGACGTGCATGCCCTTGCCACCGCTGGTCTTGGGATAGCCGACCGCGCCGAGCTCGTCCAGGATCTCGTGCGCGATGTCGGCGACCCGACGGACCGTGGCGAAATCGCACGCCGGGCCCGGGTCCAGGTCGATCCGCCACTCGTCGGGCTTCTCGGTGTCCTCGCGGCGGCTGTTCCAGGGATGGAACTCCACCGTCGACATCTGCACCGCCCAGACCACCGCGCCGAGTTCGGTCACGCAGAGCTCGTCCGCGGTCCGCGACCAGCGCGGGAAGAACAGCCTCACCGTCTCGACCCAGTCCGGGGCGCCCGCGGGCAGCCGCTTCTGGTGGACCTTCGGGCCCGCGAGCCCCTTCGGGTAGCGGTGCAGCATGCACGGCCGCTCCCAGAGCGCGTTGACGATGCCCGGTCCGACCGAGAGATAGTAGTGGACCAGGTCGAGCTTGGTGGCGCCGGTCTCGGGAAAGTAGACGCGGTCGGGGTTGCTGACCCGGATGACGCGGTTGTCGACCTCGATCTCCACCGAGGGCGCGTCCTTGGCCATGCCGCCCACACTAGTGGTGCCGCAGGCGCACCTCAGGCCACGCGCCGCCGTACGTCGCTCAGGAAGCCGCCCGCGAAGGCGATGCCGACCGCCAGCGCGACCGCACCGTCGACCAGCCAGAGCCCACGTCCCCACTCGAACGGCGTGTAGACGTCGACGAGCCCGCCGGCCAGGAGCACCGCCCCGGTACCGCCGAAGGCGGTCATCCCGACGACGGGGAGGACGCCGGGCAGCGGCCGGCAGCGCCGGGTGACGATCACGACCGCAACGGCGACGATCAACCCTGCGAGAGCGAGGCCGAGCCGCAGCACGAGGGTGTCGTCGGAGTTCTCGAGTGCGCCCGCGGCCCGCCACCCCCGAGCACCCGGCTGGACGGCGAGCCAGTGGTTGGCCGCCGCAGGGCGGCCCGCCGTGCCCGGTACGCCGAAGACGAACCCGGTCGACGTCAGCGCCGCAAGTGCATGCGCCAGCAACGCACCGACCGCGATCGCCGCGAACCCGACCGCGGCCAGGCGGGCCCCCACGGCGAGGAGCGGTCCGACGAGCGTGCCCAGGAGTCCACCGGAAATGGCGTTGGCCGCGCGCGCCACCACCCGCACCTCGCCGAAGCGGGCGATGGCCCGGGCTTCGGCCTCCGCGGGCGTGGCTCCGGCCGCGACCTCCGCATCCGCCGCGTCGCGCAGGTGCGCCTCTGCCTCGGCCAGCGTGCGCCGTACGGCGGCGGGGCGGCCGCGCAGGCGGGCGAGCAACTCGTCGAGGTACTCGTCGATCGTCACAGGCTGGCTCGCCATCGGGTCGATGCCGATCGGGCCGATCCTCATCGGGCCACCCCCAGCACCAGGTCGACGCCACGCGCGAAGCGGTGCCACTCCCCTCTCGCCTCACCGAGCGCCGCCACGCCCGACGCGGTGAGCCGGTAGGTCCGGCGCCGGCGTCCGTCGTGGACGTCCCAGTCACTGGCCAGCAGACCGGCACGCTCGAGCTTGTGCAGCGCCGGGTACACGGTGCCTTCCGGGAGGTCGAACTCCCCCCGGCTGCGCCGGCGCAGCTCCGCGATGACCTCGTAGCCGTGCGCCGCACCGGCCTCGAGCACCGAGAGCAGCATGGTGTCCAACTGACCCTTCATACCTAGGAAGTCTAGGTATCGTGTCAAGGGTGCGGATCAGCCCTCGGACGCCAGCGCGACGGCGAAGCCGAGCATCACGACGCCGGTGGCCGCCTCGATCCCGCGGCGTACGGCGGAGCGACGGATCAGCCCGACGGCGGCGGTGGCGCACAGCACCACGATCACCTGGTCCAGCAGGCCGAGCGCGGTCAGCGTGAGTGCCAGGCCCATCAGTTCCGCGAAGCCGGCGTGCGGCCCGGCGAACTGCGGCAGGACCGCGAGGTTGAAGGCCAGCACCTTCGGGTTGGTGATGTTGGAGAGGAACCCCTGGCGCGCGGCACTCCACCACGACCCGCGCGCCGCCCCTGCGCTGGACCACGCGTCGTCCCCCTGGCGCCGCGCCGCGAGGATCGCGCTGATGCCGAGGTAGGCCAGGTACGCGACGCCCGCCCACCGGACGACGGTGAATACCTCGTGCGAGCGCGTCAGGACCGCGCTCAGGCCAGTGGCGACGAGGAGCCCCTGCAGTACGTTGGCGACGGTGACCCCGCCGATCGCGCACAGGCCGCGGCCACGTCCGCCGGCCACGGCGTTGCGCAGCACGATGAACGTGTCAGGTCCCGGCGCGATGGCGAGCAGCGCCGCGAACGCCACGAAGGCGAGGTAGTGCTGCATCAGGCCCTCCTGAGCTGGGCGAGGAACATCGCATCCGTGCCGTGTCGGTGCGGCCACAGCTGCACCGTGCCGGGCATCGGACCCGCGGCGTCCGGCACGCGCCCGGCATGGCCGCCGACCGGTTCCAGGCTGACCGTCGGGTCCTCGGCCAGCACGTCGGCGACCACGTCGCGGGTCTCGGCCAGCACCGGGCTGCAGGTCGCATAGACGACCACGCCACCGGGACGCACCAGATCGAGCGCCGCCCGGAGCAACTCCCGCTGGAGCGGCACCAGCTCGGCGATGTCCTCAGGGCGGCGGCGCCAGCGCGCCTCCGGTCGCCGGCGCAGGGCACCCAGGCCGGAGCAGGGCGCGTCGACCAGCACGCGGTCGAAGCTCCCCGGTCGGAACGGCGGCCGGGTGCCGTCGGCGGCGACGACCCGCGCGACGCCGCCGGCACGCACCAGACGCGCCCGGTGGGGCTGACGCTCGTTGGCCACCAACGTCGCGCCGGCTCGGGTGGCGAGCGCGTCGAGCAGCGCCGCCTTGCCTCCGGGGCCGGCACACAGGTCGAGCCACCGCTCGTCACGGCCCTCGACGCTCGCCTCCGCGAGCGCGAGCGCGACCAGCTGGGAGCCTTCGTCCTGGACCCCGGCCAGACCCGCGGCGACCGCCGGGATCGTCATCGGGTTGCCGCCCTCGAGCTCGACGCCGTACGGCGAGTGCGGGGTCGAGCTGCCCTGGGGCACCTGCGCCAGCAGCTGATCGGTGGAGACCCTGCCCGGCCGCGCGACGAGCACGACCCGGGGGCGGGCGTTGTCGGCCGCGAGAAGGTCGGGGAGCTCGGCGGCGCCCAGTGCCTCGCCGAGCACCTCGACCTCCCAGCGCGGGTGGCTGGTGGCCACCGCGAGATGTCCGACAGGGTCGGTTGCGGCATCGGGGGCCACCTGGCTCGCCCATGCGTCGAGCGGCTGGGCCGCGACCTTGCGCAGTACCGCGTTGGCGAAGCCGCCGGCACCCGGACCGACCTTGGACTTCACCAGATCGACGGTCGTGGCGATGGCCGCGTGGGTCGGCACCCGCATCGAGAGGAGCTGGTGGGTCCCCAGCCGCAGCAGGTCGAGCACCTTCGCCTCGACCTTCGCCAGCGGCCGGTCCACGCAGGCGGCCAGCACCGCGTCGTACAGGCCCTGGAAGCGGAGCGTGCCCGAGGCGAGCTCGGTGGCGAAGGCGGCATCACGCCCCTCGAGTCCCAGCCGCGCCAGCACGTGCGGCAGGACGAGGTTGGCGTAGGCGTCCTCGACGCGAACCGCCTTGACCACCTCGTACGCCGCCAGGCGGGCGGGATCGAGCGGCGACCTGCCCCGCTGCGGTGGCCGGCCCGGTCGCCCCGGACGCCGGCCGCTAGCTCCCGAACCGGGCACCGGACTCCAGTCGTACGCCGCGAGCCCAGTCGGGCGCAGCCATCTCGCGCTTGCCGAACGCCTTGACCTGCCCGAGCCGGACGGCGCCGGTGGCCGTGCCGACGAGGACCTCGTTCTTGCGCACCTCGATGACGCCCGGCTCGAGGCGCTCGTCGGTGAGCGTCACCCGGCCGAGCTTGACACGCTCCGGCTCGCCCTGCGCGTTGCCCATCGTCGTCCATGCGCCCGGCGCCGGCGTACAGGCGCGCACCTGGCGGTCGATGCCGACGGCCGGGTGCGCCCAGTCGATCTCGGCG
>Ga0131853_10019787_pt1 | contig 12247 bp, 10 predicted proteins | sample TergutLab28metaG_FD_92764 | JGI IMG/M metagenome (GOLD analysis project Ga0131853, IMG submission 92764) | Labiotermes labralis P1 segment gut microbial communities from Petit-Saut dam, French Guiana - Lab288 P1 (version 2) (version 2) | ecosystem: Host-associated > Arthropoda: Insects >...
GGCCGATATCTCCGTAACCATTGAACTTTGGATATAGGTGTTTTGGGTTATATCGGTATAGTTTGACCTAAGGAACACTCTCCCGAAGTTAGGTCCTTTCCTCCTGGGACACCCTGTATATTATCAGTACTCTTGTAACAGCAACCTGATGATGGTCGCAAGAGTGACCAAAACAAGTAGGTAGTAGTAGTAGTAATATGTTAAATATACTTGCATAATAAAGAACCAACAAGATGCACTTTTTTACTTAATTTATTCTAATGATTCACTCCTCTACATGTTTTGAATAGATTAACTATTTACCATGCATCTGTGTTGACTAGCTGTTAACATGATACCATATCCTGCATATACAGTAACTGCTTCCTGATCATAAATAGTTAATCTATTCACAACATGTAGAGGAGTGAATCATTGGAATAAATTAAGTAAGAAAAGTGCATCTTGTTGGTTCTTTATTACGCATTCACTTAAATGAATAAATCTGTTTCCATCACTGTGCAATTTCGTATGTGCTATTAGAAGTTCCTTCATTATTTAAAAATTAAAATAAATGATACACACAAATTTATTTCCAACTAATTGCACAATTTTGATGCTCCTACACATTTTGGCCACAAACCACAGCTATGGGAGCTACTGTACTTGAGGACACACACAGTGTGTCTCGCAACTTGTCAGTGGTAAAAGGTGAATTATTTTACATGTGGTACCATTTCAAAATTAATTAACAACTATTAAAATTGTATTAAATTACAAGTAGTATATTAAAAATTATGTAAAATGTTGTACCCAAACATCTCACAATAACACATCTTACTTCAGTTTGTGATGGAGCAGAAATCTGAAGTTTTTTATACGTTCAGTGTGTATACCATGAAAGGACACCATGGAAGAAAAGATACACATGAACACCTACTGACCACAGAACTTCTCTTTGTATAAAAAACTTGCCACATAATTAAACACACATATCAACACTCACCAACTTCAATATACTCTTGTTCCACCTTGCCAGATAACAGTAATGCCCGAGTGCGGGCTTCTTCAAGAGATAAGAGTTTGGTTGGTGTGGAGATGGCAAGAGATTTTGGTCTACTGCGCTTCGGAGTCACTGTAAACAACAGATCACAGCAAATAAATATACAGAGAGCACACAATGGTACCACAGTGCATTTTGTAGATATTGCTTCTATGAATTTGGGTCAGTTCAAGATGATTGGAAGGGCATCTGACTCTTCTCCCACAGCACATGTTCATAGTATGGCACCAATGACGTGGTTAAATACACAACAGAGCACCACGAACTGAAGTGGCAACTTCATAGATTTAAAACTTTTACACCACCGAGGCTACAATATTATACAAAAACATAATACACTGTCCCTGCTCCAGCATACACATCAGTCTGCAAAAAACATGTAATCCACATAACACCAACAAATGCACTATTTTGAAATTTTTGAGGAAATACGGAACTCCACACTGCAGAAGATGGTAACACTGTCTGTGATAAATACAAAGTCTGTCTGTGATAAATACAAATTGATAGCAACATCTGTCTGACACTGCACAAGCTACTAGCTCGAGGAGGTTCACAGTTTCAACATTAGCTCACACTACATTCCTTTCAGTGATGTTCTCAAATGTTTGAAATATGTTTTTTTTTTTACTTGTACTTTTGGCTATGCTAGTAACTTCTCAAACTTTCTTCTTTCTCACAATTTGTATGTAAATACCTGTCAATTCTCTGGATCCGTCAGTAATCAAAATAACTGAAAGGTGTTGTGATTAAGTGTCCGTGAGGTCTAGTGAAGTTCAGCGAATTATTTTGTTGATTTTTAGTTCCTGTGCATTAAACAGAAAGATTTTTGAATATTAATAAGGAGTGTTGGAGTGAAGAGAAGGATGGCAAACCAATGACTAATGGTGAAGTTGTGAAGAAACAGAAATATCAGAAATATGTTGATAGTTCTTTAGACTGCGATTTTACTTCAATAGATGCTAATTATCAAGAAGGTCTGCGGTGTGTATTATGTCCGAAATTTTTGGCTCCAGAGTGCAGGCATCCAAGTAAACTTAAATTTCAATTAGAGACCGATCATCCTAACATGGCTAGTATATCTCCTTATTACTTCACTTTTTGGCAGCTGCTGTGATAAAAAGCAAATACCATGCAAAAATCAACGTCGAACAGGAAATGAAGGTGGTGGTGTCCAGTCTGATACCAAGGTTTGAGAGGACGTGCAGTGCCCCAAAGGCACACATATCCCATTGGTAATTGTGGTTATTTAAACACAAAATAAAAATAGTTTTTTTTTTTTTAATTTATGTGTATTATTCTTTCACACACCTACTAAGCTGTTAGGACATTACTAGTTATTAACTTGTCTGAAACTATCTATTTAATAAACAGATGTGTTAGGTATTTCTTCTGGCCTAGGGGCACCAGGGAAAAATTGCTGCAACACTAAGGGTGTCATGAACTGGAAAGTTTGGACATCGCTACACTATTCTATAATTTACACACACAATGTTTTGCGTAGCTCCTACATGCTTTGGTGCTTTTAACTTGCCATCTTCAGGGAGATGACACCAACAGTTCTTTCAAACATTCAACAGTAAAATAGGTCACAATAAACACATATATGTTGTGGTATCAACAGTGCAGAATTTTACATGCTTTGGTTAAAATTATGTACATAAATATAATATGTTGGTAATGCAATAATAATATGGTTTCTTTTTAAAATGGTTACAAACTGGACATGTCTATGCTGTAATTATTTTTGTGTATGAACATCCATTCTTCCTTGATCCCAATGAATCCCATCCCTGTGTGCAGTGGTAGATACAGTAAGTCAGAAGTGTTATTGCTTAAGAAAATTTACTTGGTTATCTCTTGTTACACGTACTCAAAAACTGCAAATTTGAACAGTAATGCCTCATATTACATGATGCCTATAGTTGATATACCATCATAAAAATCTTAAAAAAAATGGCAACCATACTGTCAAGACATAAACCTATGAAGCCCCTTAAAATGGTTAAGATATAACCAGAAGATACTCAGCAAACAGCATTACCTTGGGGATGAGGTAGGTTGCCTACTTGTGGAAGAGTGTCACAGAAAATGAGGTCAGCATAACAGACAAGGAACTCTGTAACAACAGCCTGAACACCAACACCTTGCAGAGCTGCCACTCCACCCACTTCAAGCTCCTTGCAGCGCAAAAGATTTGGAGCCCATACAATGGCCACATTACGAGGTGTCATGCCTGTCATGTGGCCACGTTCTGCTACACGAGCCAAGTGCTGCATCAAGTATTTTAGGGTTCTGTAAAGAAGTGCAGTAGAAATATTCATAATTTACTTTATAACATATACTTCCCAAATTATGGCACATTTTGTTACACACTAGAAATGTTCCAGGCAACTACTGAGGCAGATCGCTAAACCATATCTTTTTAACAACAATTTACACTGTTCATAATTTCCATTTCTTGTAAAATCACTCAACTGTTACTGCAGAACCAAGCAAAAAGCATCGTTTAGTCAAAATAACCAAACTGTCAGAAACCAGTTCATAGAAAACATATATTATGACCTGATACTAAGATGTGAATTGATGGTTTCAAGAAGCATGTCACAACCCTTGCAGGAATTACATATAATAAACAATAGCTCTAAGCAACATAACTTTAAAATTTATATTGTGAAAACAAAAGTTATGGCATTTAACAGAACAAAAAAGGAATTTAACCATTGTGGATGTAGTAAACTACATAGAAATAACACTGATGTAATGAGCTGCCAAGTCACAACATGTATGAGGAACAATTCAACACATTTTAAAAACCAACAAAATGGAAACACTTTTGAAATTATATAAGGTAAAGGTGGACCACAAAACAAATCAAGAAATAAGGAAAAGAACCCCCCCCCAACACACACACACACACACACACCACTGCGGATTTTAAATATTATGAAAACACAACACTAATTAGCAATGAATAATGCCTGCATCCCCAAGGTAGTGCATGAATACCCTCAAAGTCACAGAAGGAAGAGATCAATCAAGGAAACAAACCAGGAAACAGCTAATATTTTGTTGCTGATAATGAAGATATAGTCAAAACCTGACATAGCACCACCTCACTTAGCACCCATGAAAGTTGGTAAACAGGAACTCCCTATTACAGAGTATTTTTATTCATCACCATTTTTGATATACAACCACAAACTACAGTGAACGAACAGCGGTAAAATACGGAGGTCTGACTGCACATGACAATGGCCACCTTCTGACAAGAAGGTAAAGTTGTCTCTGTGTATAATTAAACACCACTCCATGAAGCCACATGGAGGAGTCGAGGTACTCTCTGCGTATTTTTAACCTTGGCACTAGACAGAGGTGAGTGATCACCTTCATGCTGAATGTGTTTTACCACTGGAAAAGGACCCTTCTGTACTGACTATATTAAAGGCTGGGTGGGCCACAGAGTTGATTCTGATGCCTGACACGGGACAGAAATTCCAGTTCTGCCAGGAATCAAACCATGATTTCTTGATCATCCATCCCACAGCCCAGTAGCTGCACCAACTGCATTTCTTAAAATACCCATAATAAGTGTTTAAAAAGAATACAGGTAACAACACTACAGGTATGTGAGCTGCTTGTGTATGTTGTTGTCTAATGGCAGATCTTGGATTTATTCCATTAATCTTCCGGCATCCCAATACAGTTTTGGTAATTCTTTAGAAGTATGGTCCAGTTATGGGCATACAAGGAGGTGATCTTTGTCCATTATTGTGTTCTTCAGTTTGCATATTGTGCAGTTGTTACAGCTGAAGATTTTGATGCGGTGGAGGTGTGCTGCAAGACAGTCGTGACCTGTGTTGAGCCAGAAATTTGCGACTGCTTGTTTTCTGGGTTTGTTTTTGTTGTTTTCCCATGTAGTTTTAATGTTTTGCCACTGTGTCTTGTTGGATGAGGCAATGGCTTCCTGGGAGAACTTTTCTTGTGTTTTTTGTTTTATGAGTCTCTTAATTGTTTCAAAGTTAAGTGGTGTTTGTGTGTTTAGAAGTGTACTTGTTTATAATGGCACATATTTTCTGATGCAGTAACTGATATCACATGTTCCCATCTGTATGTAAATCCCTTTCTGAAGTACCTGTAATGGGGTGGTGGTAGTTTTTGAACAGCATCCCTCATGCGAAGAAGCCTGTGGCCCTCTTCCTGGCTTGACTGAACAGCACTTACAAACGTGTGGTACAGCTGGTATGTACACAGTGGGTTTGGCAGCTCACGGAAGTACATCTTGAGCAGGGATGCAACTGAGTGAATGTCCTGAAGAATTGCCTCATCCTCATACAGAGCTGGTACTCGGTCCTCATCGAATGCATTCCTGTACACATTCAAGTGATCATCCGTAACATTAGATATCAGCATTTAATCTGCTACTGGAATATTAATAAATGTACTCGCACAGAGCTACAATCTGTGGTGAGTGGCACTTCAAGGTCCTAAGTTTACACATAACTGGATACGATAACTGGCAAACAATGCCTTGAATCATGACTTAGAAATGGTATGAAAGGAAGGGGTTACAGCCTAATTTAAGGTACTGTTCAAGCATTTTCCTGAGGGGACTGAGGACAAACACAAAAATCTCAGCCAGGTTACTGGTCTCTGGACTGAGATACGAACCCTGAATTGTTAACATCACAACTGCAACATACATTGAATATGTCATCCTACAGGTAATACAATATTCCTCTCTCAACAACCATTACGCCTGATCCAGGCATCTGTATACAGCTGTTATACCAAAAAGTACAATTAATAGAATAAGCAAATATACAGTATATAATAAAATAACTTAATAAATAGTTAAATAATAATATTATTGGGTTCATTACTTCATTCGCTGAAAAATGTTATGATCATCTTACATTTGAAAACCTCATTAGTACTGTATGAAGGAAAATATTTTAGCCTACTTTTCTCTTTTTACAATGAGAGAAAAGCTTAAGATAACATCATATCTTTGTTTCCATTCACACATAAACCAAATAAGAGGTTTCCAAATAAACAAATCTAAAATCCAAATTCCCACAGCTATTATATTTATAAGCACAATATCAAGCTACCTTTAATAATGGATATGAAACACGACTAAATATTTTGGCTAAAATCAGCCATTATCCAGTCACTTCCAGATATTTCATAATTGCAAATTTACCACATCTACCTGAATGCAGGATGACTCTAATGTAAGACAACCTCCCAGAATTAAATGTCTGCAAGAGAAAATATGTTACTATTAATTTAATACACTTAATACTGAAAGTATGTCAGGTTCTATCTACCTTGACCAATCAGTGTCATTGTCTCCATCTTCACAGTCAGTGCCTTCATCTTCCTCACACTCACTCCTAACATTCCCATCCTCTTCAGTGACATTCTACAACATATCATCATCAGCCTCATCCACTTCTAAAAACTCTTCACAGTCATTTCTGGTGAGCTGCATTGCCATGCCATTATGACCCACAATGACTAAACAACACATTTATATTTCTTGGTTTATAAACTTACTTTAATCCAAGAAAATTTTCTCCACAGATGGGGTCAGTGACTTTAAGCATTTTAAATACACCTGTTCTTGCTCTCTGTGTTGTGTCTATGGTCTGACCAGTCTGAGTTCATGTTTCATTGTATGGTTTTCAATTTGAAAATTGGTCCAGGTTTTATTTTTGAGTCTAGTAGCTAACATTTAATTTTTAATAGCCATTTTCCTGTTACTACTCTTGGGTTAGTTCTGTTCTCAGGTACATGTCTTAACAAGTTTACTGTTTCTGAGGTACCCAGTAGCAGAATAGATTGTTCTAAGGGGCCTGCCAGGTTAGAGGCTTCTTTGCCTGAGAACAGAAACAGTCAGCTTTCAAAATGTTGTGCTTCTTTATAAAGTTAGATGATGTCCAAAAAAATAGATTGTATCAGTTAACTTTATTAATGTTTTGTTCTCTCATTTGTCTACACATGGCAATTTGGCAATGCAGGCCTTGGTTTGACTCAGCATGGTCGGGTTCGGTGTGTTCCCATTTGGTGCGCCACAGCGCAGTCTGGAAGGGTGCTTCTTATGTGAATGTAAGACAACCTCATATATTTAAACACCAGATTTAAGGAAAAACCTCAACTTGCATTCAAGTAAATACAGTACTATATATATATATATATATATATATATAAAACACATTTAAGTATCCAGTACATCTTATAACTTTTTTGGACTCTAAATTTACACCCACATTCTGCTGTTAGACCACTCACCAAGTTGTTTGCACATGAGGACGATGACGACAATGACGACGACAACAATGACAACAACAACAACAACAACAACAACAACAACAACAACAACATGTTAACCTTTAAATGGTGTCATTTAATTCCAAATGGTTGGGTCTGTGTGCCAACACTATCAAAGTTGGCCTTTTAAATTTTTTTGAATGATTTACAAGAAACATTTATATTATATGAACAATAGAAAACAGAATAATGAAAAGAGCAGCATTTTGTGGGGAATAAAACAGATATTTCAGTGCATCTTATAAAACACAGTAAAATTCTTAGTGCTAAAACAAACAAAATTATTTTACAAACATTTCAAAATTTTCAATTTGGTTTGAGGCCCCAATTTCTTGCATGGAGGTTCTGCCTTGGTATGGTACTCCTTAAAGCAGCTTCTCAATACACATAATTCCACATCACTCTTATGGCACTTCACTAAACTTCTCGTTTTTTACTCCTGGCCAAACGCATGCAACATCTCTGCTGTGTGGCAGATGAAGTAGGCCAATGTTTGTTGTTGCTCTCTTCACATGTCTCCTTGTGTGCTAACACTTGGTGGTCTCCCTAATGGCCTTGTCCAGAATGCGCAAACATTATTTCTCATGAAGATTAATCATAAATCTCTTATGTTTCCCCCTACATGAGGAAAGAAGAATGCATCTATTTAGAATGGCCAGATCTAAGAGATGGAAAAAAACTGGTAATTCATCAATTTCCATGTGGAAAGGCTCATGGAGTAGCTGCCAGACTGCTGACTGAAGGAAAATAAACAGCATACCACAATTCTCAAGCACACAGAGTGACTCGGTGGCCCACAAACCATGCTATACAGTGGGTACTTTGGTTCTTTCCTTGGAGTAAAGTGCCCAGAGCGTGAAGCTATACCTCTACTCCCCTACATGACTTCATGCTGTACACAGCAAAACCGTTTACACCATTCAAATTCTGTTGTCCTGCAGCTTGGACGTTGATCAATGGGATCTGAATATCATTTCCCATGGATGAAACAAACAGTGTTTAAAGGTTCAAAGACTTTAACATATCACTGTGGAAGGTATAAAACATAAATCATAACAAGTTTAAAACCAGGAAATAAGATTAAATTAAATTAAAATTACATTAAAACTCATTCTAATGGTCAGCATGTCATGAATTGTTACAGCTGTACAGTCCCATGTAGAAACAGTCCATCATATACCTGCTGAGAGCAAGGTTCTTCCAGGGAAATATTCACTTTTTGGTTTTTGAGATAGGTAATTCTCACTGCCCATTCCAAATGTAGGTTGCTGGTTCAGTAACTCATGTTAAAAGTCCCTTAATGTATAATTATTACAGTTACGTTCACAAACATCTTAGTGAATATGTAACTATAGAATTTGGACATATATAAAAAACATAATATTTTTTTTTTTAAAAAGTTTATAAGGTGGACTGGATACTTCAATTTGTTATATTCAGTAAATGTGGGATAAGAAATATCTGGAACTGACTCGAAAATGGCTAATTATAGCTGAAACATGTAGTCATGGTTTATATCAGTTGATGAACATAAACTTGATACTGCAGTTATTACTACAATAGCTGTTACAACTGGATGTTAGACTTGTACTTGTGTATATAACACAAACACAGCGGAATCCATCAAGTAAATACAAAGATAACAGATTTCCATTAAATATTATGCTATAAGAAACTCTCTTTATGCTCTTAATTTTATACCTCCAGAAATACCAAAATGCCAAAAGTGCCAACATCTGGTGTACAAATGATACTAGAACCATGATATTTTCTGTGATAATACATATTTCATAAAATATGGAACCTCTGTTGGAGTAACTGTTTGGTAAAATATACATCATCATGGCAGCCACACATGGTCTACACGTATTTAGCTTTTGGCATAAGAGCATTAACTAATGAACCATGAGAACTTACATGCAATGACAGATGTGGAATTGTAAACATGCTACAAATTCTAAGAGACATACTGTTGAATGTCAATAATTACAAACATGTTAATGGTACAAACACAGAAAATAGATCTCACAAATTTAACAGAGTGTGACTCTAACTAATGAAAGTTATACACACAGAAGTAAATGACTAAATTACACTCAACCCCCAGAGTTATGTCACAGGTGCTTCCAGACTGACAAAGTTAGTTGAGGCAATGTCAACTGAAACAGATTTTCCCATAAATACAATGCTAAAATGGATACAGTGGTTACAGGCACTCTGTTTTGACCATGACAAAGAGATATATTCATACTTGAGAAAAGTTTACAAAGAAGTATGAGATCACAATGTAAGGAGGAGGCACTTCCAAATGAACTGAAGGTGGGTAATCTGAATCATCATCTCCAATGTCCAGCAACATGGTGATGCACGAGGCCCTCAAGATGACTTGAAGAAATCAAGCACTGAAGTTCGGAGAGATACAGACCTCTTCTTTGCTTTCAGAATCTCTTCACAGCAAGCAAGCAAGCATCCTCATACAGCATTCTCCACTTGTTGCTGTTCACTGTTCACTTGAATAAATGCCCTCACACCTAAATGCCAGTTCAATGAGTCCAAGCTCCCAAGTCAAGCTCACAACTGCCATGGTTCTTTACTTAGGCTCAGGTGCAGGTTCCTCAGCATTCTTAGCTTCTTCAATGGCACTTGCTTCTGAATTTCAACAAGATGGTCAAGTGCGAGATCCAGTTCATGGTAGCTCAGGAACTCAAAGACCTTCAGTATCAATCATATGTATGAATTTGCACACTTGGCTTACTACATTGGGTCTGCAGGCATATAATGCAAGTGCGTAACAATGTAAGTCAAGACAACACAAGCCAGGGGATCACAGTACATCAACTATTAACATGGTGTTCTTTCTACTCTCACCATTCAAACTGAAACATCTGAAAGAATGCACGTATCACAACTTCTTCCCAGAACTTTTTCTTACTCCCCTCCCCACAATTATAGAGCCATAGTTAATATACAATATACTGTGTAGCAGTATGCACTGGTTGTTTCCTGCAAGTTTTCAGGTTAAAACATTAAATACAAGTATAACATACTAATACTTGATGCTCACTGATGTGTTATATTATTTGACACTGTCCAAAGTCTATGGTGTAGTTGACATACTAGATGTTTCATGTGTTGGATTTATTTCTGATTTCAGGTAATTTGTTGTGAAATAATGACAGATACTTACTTACTTCTTAGAGGTTATCACTCTAACCTAGTATTAACCTTTAAACAATGAGGACAGCATTTAAAATTTAGTGCACTGCTTATAAAAAATTTATTACTTGAAGAGAAAAAGATAAAATTATGAAATCAGCAGCATTCTGTATTATGCAGCATGTCTTAAAAATGCAGTAAATTTCCTTGTTGCCCAAACACATAAAATGAATTTATATGGGTGTTTTTAATGCATTCACATATACAAATGTATGTCATTTCAAGGTTAAAGGTTCTGGAATCAATTCCATCACCAGTTGTAATAAGCATGTCACCTGAAGACATAAACAGAACAAGTCCTTGAAACAACATGCATATCAAACATACCTCAGACCATCTATAAAGATGGAAAGAGAGGTGGGTGGAGGAGGCAATAATGTGTCTGCCTGGGTAGCGGTGTGCAAGGGGCAGCAAGATGGAGACAAAATGAAAAATTTGATTATAAACAATTTACTGTGCTCAACAGCTTTTAAATTATTGAGCCAAATAAAGTTCCTAAATTTCTGTGTCAGTGGCTATTGTGATCAAATGTACTTGGCACCATAAAACCTGGCTATACCACTGTCTCAGACAATGGACAATATGTAATGTAACATCAATATACTAAACCACACAGTGCCACGTACCTTCAGTGAATCATATGTAATTGGTTTCTTTGTGGACATTTCTGCATTCATTACAGTGAATCCATTCAATGGTTCACATTATCTTCAGATTCAGAAGTTCAAAGCAAAGCAATATAGCAAAACAGCACAGCAATAACAACTGTTACCTGAGCTTCTGGATATTTGATGTAACACCTGACAGACGGTAGATACCATCCACAATACCGTGGCTTTCAATAAATTCTGCACAACACTTCAAAACCATGGGAACTGGAAATAGAAAATGTTCATGTGTTTGGTTGTCTGACATAAAAGTACCTTTCCAGTCCAATAAACTAATGAATATGAAGATTCAGCAACATTAACCCTATCTCAACAGATGATCCTAACAAATGCGTATACACAAAACACACCAAGTTCCAATAAACAGATCCAATAGCAACAAAACCACACTGACAACCCCATAACACCACTATGCCCAATAATTCAACTAAAACTATTATTAACATAAGTACTTTAATTTGCATTTCATGTAATTCATAATTCTGCATTATCATTTATTCCACTACTATAAAATACTAACAATATTTATGCTGCTAATAACATCCATCACAATATCATCCTCCGACACACATCTGCGACTTCCACGTGGAAACCCACAAGGTTCCCACATCAAAATTCTTGATCTTCCTACGTGCTCAGCCCTTAGCAACTTACCGAACCTGTCTGTCTGGGGATGGAGGCCACACAGATATCACTCTGCTGCTGTGACGAGGGCGTTTAAATCCAATGGAAAAATTGCAGCATTTCACTTGAATGGCCATTAAGTCACAAAGAAATGAATTCTTCATTAGCAGCAGCAGCCATCCATCCACCCACTCACCCAACCACCCACCCACGCATCTGTAGGTACATCATACATTCATCTCTACATACATACATACATACATACATACATACACACACACATACATGCATACATACATACATCCATCCATTCATCCATCCACCCATGTATGCATGAATACACACATACATCCATACACAC
>Ga0131853_10019788_pt1 | contig 12247 bp, 8 predicted proteins | sample TergutLab28metaG_FD_92764 | JGI IMG/M metagenome (GOLD analysis project Ga0131853, IMG submission 92764) | Labiotermes labralis P1 segment gut microbial communities from Petit-Saut dam, French Guiana - Lab288 P1 (version 2) (version 2) | ecosystem: Host-associated > Arthropoda: Insects >...
AAATTTGGTTTTCAACCCAAGGAAGGAAACCACTTCGGATATTTTGACACAGATGCGTCATACTGTTAACACAATTTTAGGGCAATAGGGTGTAAGGTTGCGGACTGATTTAAACTGATTGAGAGAAGGATCCAGTGGCAGTCTTCTTCGGAGACAGTAATGAACATTGAGGTTTCGTAGAAGGGTGTACATTTTTAATGAGAAATTGAGAAACTATGAGCTTTTCAAGACGGAGTTTCTTTCACGGAATGCATCAACGTAGGTTATTCATTATTTAATGACGCTGTCAGTGAATCAGATAATATGGCATCAAATGGTGGGATTATTAGTCAGCATTCAATTAGAAATGATCTAGAAGAAGCGGTCGTGGGCTCATTTGACTTGTTTGCACAGTGCATGCCAAGAGAGACTGAGATACCTCGTAATATCGCAGTCAGAATACACAGTGTTGGAGCTGTTATTTGAACCCTGGACCCTCCGATTGTGAAGTCAGAAAACTACCCATAGGACCATGTCCATATGTTACTGAGGAGGGTCTTTGACATGTCCGTATCAATCAATCAATCAATCAACCATTCAATCAATCCAATCAAACGAGGTTTTTTATAGGCCCTTAACTATATTCCAGGTACACATTTTTTTTCTGTGGGGTTTTCGAGCCTGTGGCTACCAATAAATAGCCCCATTCTACCGTACTTTATATACTCATGCCTAATACAAACGCTTTTGCAGTAATTGCTTAAATTGCGCAATTAAATTCAGTGTTTCAGGACTGTGTAGAGTCGTCTAGAAGCTCTATGCGCTGGTTTTGTGACGAATGGTTGTTATTCCACTTCCTTTACCGGAACATCGACCTAGATGATATATGGCTTGTGGAGCTGGTCGCATAAGACAACCGATTTGAGGCCGGCCGGTCGATGAGGGGATTGTCTATCGCCCGTTCCACTGTTGCAGCATTATCCCCGAGGGGAAGGGAGGAAGAAAAAAAATGGTGAGTGTTATTGTCTCTCCTTCCGCTGCTTCGCTACACAATGTAGGCTTGTATAACTTGAGGAATCTTTATGTATTCTCCTGGTACCAGGCTCGGCAAGGTACAGTCAACCATTTACATACGATGAGTAATGGTAGAAGAAGAAATGACTTAAACTTACGAATGCTATTCCTCACTTCCACCTCCCTTCGTTTGAGACTACAGCGTTTTCTGATTTGTTTTTTGACGATCCTGTCAGTGTTCCATGGTGTCCAGTAGTATAACATCGGTAGAAGATAAATTGGAAAGGACTGGGAAGGAAAATGTCGTAGCCTAATCAATGTACTATATCAACACTTGCTGGAGGGACAGACGAAATCACCTTACCTCAAGTAGGATAGCTGGTGTATCGACCAAGATTCGTACCTTATACTTGTAAAGCACAAGGCTAGACCGTTAAAGCTGCAATTCATATAATCTTAAATTGTATGGATCATAATACTGTGCTGTTGTTTCATCTTGGGCTTTGCTATTGTTTTGATTTTGTTTTCTTCTGTCCCTGTACTTGTGCTCTCTCAAATTGGCCATTCGTTTGCTGAGTGGCGCTCTAATACCTCCCGCCTCCCCCGCCCCAAATTGCCATGACATATTCATTGTACTTACTTGTGGTTCTCTGTAACGACGTCTGCAATGATTCACGTTACATAGCACTGCGACAGGTTGTGACAAAAAAAAGTTGGGTCACATTTAGTTTTGCATAACATTTTGGTTTTAGAGCCAAGTCATGGTGGCGAAATGTACATTCATTTCCCCATTCTTCTTCATAACTTAATACTTCACAACAGAAACACGACACATTCCTACACAACATGATATGCTGCCACAACACCTCGTTTGCAAATACGAATTGAATTGTGAATACTGGAACATAACTTTAGCAAGGAACAAAACTACCTGATGATGATCTGACAAGATCGAAACATGTCGGAGTGTTTTAAAATGTTTTAAAAAGTGTTGTGTATGAAATTATACGTGCATTCGTTGGTTGATAAATTGAAGTATATTTTGCTACTTTTGGTTCTCTAAGTCTTGGCCCTTTACACCACCGAATATCAGGGTAGTTCTATACACAGGTATGGTACCAAATGTTAAAAGATTTGTATAAATCGAGGCATATGCTATCAAATGACCAGAATTACATCTTTATTGAGCATTTTTCTCGTCTGAGCTGCTTAATTGTTAAGTTTGCATGTTCGACAAATAAAAATTATTGAATTTGAAGCATAGTGGAAGTACTTAAATAACAACTCATATGAGATTGTCACAAAACTTGGCAGATATTTTGAACGTTGCTCGTCTTATCACGCTAAAATAAGCCACAGCGTTTCGTAGTATGAATCTTGTTTCGTTTTCGCGTTTGGGAAAGGCGGAGAGAATCCAGTATGCTTCAGCAGTGGATTTTCAGCATAATTAGTCCAGGGATATTCAAGAAGTTTAAGCAAAATGCAGTAAGTTTTTATTAACGTCATTGAATTGCCTCTCATCTTTCGTCCTTCACGTGTCTTCTTCAGGAGGTTTCTTCGGTATACAGACTGGAAGTTTAAAACACTGTTTTTGTATATCGAAGATAAGTCCTGAAAATGACAAGTGTAGGTCGAAGCGTATCTAGGAATTCATTTACGTTAAAAGTAGGTAATTTTTGAAGCACATATGGTTTAAACGTCATTGCGGATGAGTACAGTACTCCGGCTTGGAATACTGCTTCAGACTCTTGTTGTGAGCGCCATTGAAACACAACGAATTTTGCTGCCATGGAAGTTTTTATACATTTATTGTAGGTCTGGTATTGTAGCCATCGACCACTTGGTAAGATATTAATCCACAAGTCAGTACCCCATTTGACAGCAGAGGCGAGTTTAAAAAACACGAGAACAAAGCCCGTTTATATCGCCAAAGTCGCGTGGTATCACACTTTACTCAACATGTTTATGAGGGACGTCTGTAATTAGTAGTCACCATGTTCAAGCGCGGCATTGTGCCACTCTGTACTGTGTTTTACTTCATACTCTGCGGTTAGGAATGGAGTTTCTGTCGTAACATGGACTACAAAACCTTAGTAAGCTGGCGTATAATTCCTTGCTATTAAATGTACAGGGTAAAACGACTTTCGTGCACAAGCTTTTCCTGGTATGATTCCTCGTTAAAAATAAGTCGAGGATATTGTACAGAATGGGCCTATGCCCCGAGACGTTTAGTTTTCGAGATACACGTTATCGTCAAATGGGGCGGGGTATCAAGTGATCTGTCAGCTGGCGTCTCGTAGTTGCACTAAGTTTCAGAAGCGGCCTTCCTCCATATCAGTCAGACGTCAGTGTGCCGCACGGCGATCGCTCGTGCGCAACTCGTTGTTTCGACTTAAAACTTTAGTCAAGCTGTCTGAATTCTTGCCATGAGATCTTCGATGGTCTTTGCTAGGAGTGTGTAAATGTGTTCCTTCAGGTGTCCCGACACGTAAAAGCCCATCGAAGACAGATCCGGCGACCAGACCGTTAAATTGGCCTCCAGGTCCATTCCACTTTCCCGGACATGTCGCGCTCAACCACTACCGGACGTCTTCCCCGTAGTGTGATCATGTTCTGTCGTGCTGAAACCACAACCTCTGCCTTGCAGTGAGACGTGTAGCTCCATGCATTCTCAGTAGAGCAATTGAGAGAGTTACACCACTGATGAGCAGTAAGGTTGTCAGTAGCAGAGAGGAGCTCATGACAATGTCCCGGCGACATCGTCCCATATGTTGACACTGTGGCTTACATAATACGCACGTTAGCACGTAACACGAGGATTATTTTGTGCTCGGAATTGCATATTGTTGACGTTGGACACACCCTCACCTGTAAAACACGCTTCGTATGTCCGTAAAATGTAACGTGAAGAGAGTTCAAACACAGCGAGCTGATGTCGTAGCCACTAGCGAAATTGCGCCCGTAGAGTGTGACCGTCCGTAAATATGTACATTACGCGAGTAGTGGTGTGGATGATACTGATTGTCACGAACTATCTCGATGGCCCTCGGCTGGTATAGTTCCATTTCTCGTGCGATAATACGTATCCGTCACCGAAACTACTGTTCCACATCCGTAATTAGGGCATCTTCACTGGTCGGTAGGCGATCTGAATTCACCATTACCTAAGTTATTACGCTTCGTGTGTCATGGAGACGCTACTGACACCGTCGAAATACATTAGCGTCTGTATGACGTTGATAAGGAGAATATAGTGCGAATTCCGATGCTTATACTATCAGCCCAACTAGTAAAGGCACTGAGGGATAATTGCATGTCGCAGTACTTATCGTGTGTGTTTTCTATAAATCATTAGACTAGAAATGAGGCCTGCTGTGCACTGCGTCTTGAATACACACAACAAAATTTATCGTCGCGACGTGTAACCCTGCCGAGGAGTGTCTTACCCAATCTGACGGTGACGTGCGTCTCAAAAAGAAAAGGTCTCAGGAAACATGTTGTATTACATTTTCGACTTTTTCTAAACAATAAACCACACAACGGAGAACTTATGAGCGAATTTATTTTCGCCCTGAACACGTACGGAATAAGATAGCAGTTCTAATCATTAGGTGATATAAGTATTATTGGATACTGGCGTCATGATGTGTAACGTAATGTGGTTTATGTACTGGCACACAAAATAACTTTACAGCTGCGAACGTTCTCAACACACTTATCCCTCTCTCCTTACAGAAACAGTTAGCCACACTAAGTATAGCGCAGCGAGCAAATGGCTGTACAACAGACTTTAGTACTTAGTAGATTAATTACAAGGTGGAGAGCTAGGAAACACACTGCGAATTACAAATGTACTTGACGTACAATACAGGGTTATTCAAAAAGAACTAAACACTTGCATAAATTTATTACTCAGTAACTAAGTATCGTATGAACATCTAGTGTGCACCAAATTGTAGAATTACCCATTTTTTTTTTTCATTATTTTTTTTTTATTTTTGCGCTTGAAAGTTGTGCACATTTCCGCCACCAGGGACATTAGTGTTAATCATGGCGTTTCTAGAGTTCAGTTCTTTTTGAATCACTCTTGGTATGCGGTATTTTAGGCTTCAGCCTTGTAATTTAGGTCGAAATAGCTGGGACATGTCGACCGAAGGAGATGATGCCACTGCTTCATCTCGAAAGATAAGGAACCAATTACCACGTTGCGCGGTTCTACTTCGCAGAAGAAAGCCTCGCAAGTTATTCTTTCATTGGAAACAACTTCGGACAAAATTGAAGAGTACGGGATTCGTGACACTGTTCGATACTCTTTTGCGAGGGCGATGACTATTCAAAGACCATTTTAGAACGTGCACTGCAGTAGCGTCTTGGAAAAGCGGAGTAAGTTCTGTAATCTTCTAGGGACGTCACGTAAAGCCTTACGTCTCGTTGGTGAACTTATTTCCTTGTTTGAACTGATCACATATCTGAAGCTGCCAAGAATATCTGTGTAGTCAAATGAGGCTAGTTAGTGAGCGCTGTTACTATACGCATTGTACAAGTCATTGCCGAGTAAAAGACAACAAAATAGTTTCGGGTTTCAGTCAAACACAACAGTATATCATTTTATTTTATCTTGATGACGACATGTTTCGGTCACTTGACCATCATCAGGCCATCTTTACAAAAATGAGAATAAATTACATACGGTACAAATAACATTCATATAATGTGGGATCCCATAAGACTTACAACAAATGTATTAAAATATATTGAAAGCGAGATAAGATGAACGGGTTTTTTAGCCTGTGATATATTAAAGTTTTTTATAATAATAAGCTGAAACTAAATAAAAAACGTGTTATTCATTTAAAAGCTTCTGTATTAAGATGGATTATGTCAAGAAATTAAAATATGTGTATATATTTTCTTGAATTAAGAGCAGATTGAGGTCAGGAAATGCTTGCTATCATTCGGTGCAGAATCTTTTGTCTTTCAGGTTGCTATCTAAAAATTAAAGATCAAGATATATAGAACTATAATTTTGCCTGTTGTTTTGTATGGGTGTGAAACTTGGTCGCTGACGTTGCGAGAGGAAAGGAAGCTGAGGGTGTTTGAGAACATGGTGTTGAGGAGAATATTTTGACCTAGGAGGGACGATGTAACGGGGGAATGGAGGAGATTGCGTAACGAGGAGTTAAATGATTTGTACTCCTCACCCAATATTGTGCGGGTGATAAAATGGAGAAGAATGAGATGGGCTGGGCATGTGGCGCGTATGGGTGAGGAGAGGGGGTGTATAGGGTTTTGGTGGGGAAACCGGAGGGAAAGAGACCACTGGGGAGATCTAGGCGTAGATGGGCGGATAATATTAGGAGGGATCTCCAGGAGGTGGGATGTGTGAACCGTTCACACGGAGTGGGAAAGGGGAGGGGGGCTGAATGATGAATAGGCTAGGATTTGAGAAAATCGTCTCAGTAACTTTCAAGGCAGCGTACCGAAATTGACCGAGTATTTGGGGCTAGCTGTACACTAAAAACTCGTACTTTAGAAGTACTCGTTTCGAGTCTCTGTCGGAACACGGCTTTTCCCAACAAGGTTTTAAGTGGCTTTACTGAGTTCTTCCAGAAGATAAATGTCGGAGTAGTACCTCAATTGGGCCGCGCGTGTTTATTCCGAAATATTCAAAGCATCGTAAAATAAACCACCAAGGCATACCGGCAAACCGAAGTAAGCTAAGGACAGTCAGGATAATTTACACTTCAACCAATATTCGAACATTATGGCTCCGAAACATATATCTAGACAGTTACTGCTATATAGATGTCAATGGTTCTATGTCATTGGAGCCATTCAGAAGCAAGTGCGTCTTTCCGTGCAATCCATATTTGATGGTTACAACTTCAGACTTACACTTCGGCCGAACTTACGGCGCGATAATTATCTGCTTCTCTTATGTACCCACTGAAGAGAAGTGAGGAGAAAATTTTCATTGTCCTTGACGTGAATCGTAAGATTGCTATCACTCAAAATAAGTTATTTATATGTCATTGTTGAGTGTGTGAAATATTTGATGAGCAACGTAATTTATTTTGCCTCCTGTACGTACCGTTTTTTAAATGTTTAATGTATTGTTATGACACCAAGTACGTAAACAGCCGAGCGTATCCGAAGTAGTCACGATGTCTGCGATGTGCGAAGTCGCTGTGTTTGACGGACAGTGCGGGTTCAGCGGTGTAGCAAGGAGGAGGTGTGTAGTGCTTGTGGCGGCGAAACTGCAAACTGCTAATACGTGCGCGTTCCGTTAACACTGTGCAAGTTTTGATCGTTTGTTTCACAAACAAAGGAGTGTAAAAAATAACTTCAGTAAACTGAGAATACATTCTACGAGAAGTAGAGGTGCGTTACTGAAGACAATATCACATCTTCTCAACCGAAAATTGTAAGTTATTGCAAAGTATTCTTTTCTCTTTCTCTCTCTCTCTCTCTCTCTCTCTCTCTCTCTCTGTGTGTGTGCGCGCGTGTCTGTTACGAAGTTGGTATATTAGCACCTGGAGTCTAACGCAGACAGCTGGTGCATTGTGTTGCTCATTTCAGCAAATGTGTTACTGTCTGACTGATTGTTTGCGTTTCATGTATTATTTGAAAGAAGATTGTTACTTTGTGGAGCGTGATGCCATGCTGTTGGATAGATAAGAGAACTTGGCAGTCTTTACCTACAGGGTAGAGAGAAACCGTAAGAGGACAGTAGTGCTGGATACAAAATACGGTTTACATCAACGTTAACCCGGACTTTAATCTACTTTTTAATAATCTTACGAAACATAAAAAAATAATGTTATGTCTGTAGACCACTGGCGAAACCCACGGTCTGCTTTGTAGGAATTCGAGTGTTATTTGTTTTTATTACTGAATTATCATAATATTCAATTATAATAATATTGGTCTTATTCGTGGCTTTTTGCGTTCACGGGTTTGGTGCCTTCGATTTTCACAGTAATCTCTTCTTCCAGACTCCATTCTTCCAAAACTCTTGTCTTTCATAATATATCTAAAAAGTGTCTTTTATAGAAATGTAGGCCCTAAACTTCATATTCTTCTTATAGTGATGTGTAATGACACATTCCTCCTTCATTCGTATAGAATTTCCCAGTTCTGTTATTCCAAAGAGTCACACGTACTTCTTCGAGAAACTGAATTTCGATGCGGGCTGTGCGGTTCTGTATCGTAGTCTGTGGTAGCTTGAACACTTCAAGGACTGGCGCATTTGACTGCGTGTTGCTGTACTGTAAAGTTAGTTGTCAGCACTTTAAATATCAACTTAACCAAAGTTTTTAAAGTAGTTCTGGCAAGTGTGCATTCTTGTCACTGTAGCAATGATTTTAGAACAACTGGACGAAGAGGCCGAACCCAGAACTTCAGGTTTCATATAGGACTTCGGTATATATTCCGTATACGGACGACAGTGCATTTGAGCTCCTTCAGCGTCTCAAGTCGCTAGATGGCCTCCATGTATAGATATATGTAGATAGAGCTAATAGAATTTTACTAAAGCCTACTATCGTTTTCACATCAGTGGAGTAAATGTTCCGGAACTTACACTATCAAAAAAAACTACCTTGGAGTAATAATGCCCCCAAGGAATTTGGGTCGTTTGGCTGTGCTATTTGATGGCATTCAGATGGCCTGTATTGAGTCCCTTCTCATATATGGCCAGTTAAATATATATATATCTTATATTTGTGTATATGTATATATTATATACACATACATACATACATCTTTTCTGTAATGCTGTCAGCTCTAATAAAAATTCGAACAGTGACATACCCAACCATAACAGTCTGATGTCTACATAAAATGACGTTTCCTTTTATTTCGACATTTCCTTGTGTTTCCGCGTGCGGAAAACTTTGAAAACAAAAGAAACCGATATGCAGTATTGATGTACTGAAGAATGTATTCTAGTTTCACGTTTTTTCTAATATGTCTTTTTAGCAATATTATGTGTGATTTCGTGGCACCCATAGGGTACTTCCATTGCGAAAATTTCCTTGTGTGACGTAAGACGTATTTAGGAATATCTGTATGTCTGATAACGAAATTTCGTTTCTCTCTATTGCGGTATTAATAGGGTATATTAGTAATCGGACAGAGCAGCAGAGTGGGAGAACGCGCCGTTTTGATTTGTAGGTACCAGGGTTGAGCAGACTACAACCCGCAACCCGGAAGCATTACAAGAATATTTAATTCCCACCCATGCCGATATTCGGGCACTTTTAATCATATGGTCTAAATTTAGAGTGAATAAAAAGTCTTCAGGTATTTGGTGACAACAGTAAATAAAACATATAAATTACGTCTTGACAGTAAATCTTAATTTTTGACCCCCCAGTAGGCCTGAACGTTTTGCGTAGACTCACTCTTTACATTTTCTGTGCATCCAACACGGCGTGACGCAGTTATTACCACGTAGTGTGTTGTGTAGGCATTACATTTGTGCTTCACTTTCGAAGCAACGAAATTCCTAGTGAGGCTGTCCTGTCCAAGGTCTTTCCGAAATTTGCCATCCAGCTCCCAAGCAAAAACTTTCTCCACCCTGGTCCCTACTGACGCCATGGAGAAGTTCCTTGTATACTGGTGGATTAGCGACGCTCGACGCCTCTCGCATCACCACCATTGTTCCCTTCTGCTCATCCCCATCTGGCCTATGTCAAAGGGCCCGAAGTGCTGGTCGCCGTCAATGAAGTCTGTAACATGGTCATCATGACAAACATTAGCGTGAACAGACTGTATAGATGATTGTAGGGAATCACAGAGAAGTATCCTGGCGAGGGGAATGTAATAGATATGTAAGCAGATTGCGAGGAATCGTTCCGTGGAACTCTTTCCGTGACCTCAGAATGTTGATACTTGAGCATTGTGCATTTTGGTATGAATCGGTTAGTGCTGAAATGATGTTGAATAGAGCGTATAACCTTACTGGGAACTGCAGTAGCCTACTGATGAACTACATTTCATATTACGGGCCCGTTATAGTAAAAAACTGAATGTTATGATTGACTCTAAATCGCGAATGTATAAATCTGATATTAAGTACGTGAAAGCAGTGCATTTGCATGTACTGTACTAACCGACAGGTTGTTGTTGTTGTTGTTGTTGTTATTATTATTATTATTATTATTATGTACTCTAGAGATACCGGGTGTGAATATGAGAGTATTTCCGCGATTGTATTTGTGGCGTTTCTTTATTTTGCTCCAGTAATATACTGCCAGGTAAAACAAATCCTGTACAGGCCCAGAGGGTTCCAGGAGTTTGAGGCTCCCAGATTTGTAGAATTCGGCACTTGAATGTGGTAAGGTTGTCAGCCGTGCTCATCGGCCGCCTTTAGCCACCAGAAAGTATTCCTGGTACTCATTTCTGTTAGAGGCTGGGTCGACCCCAGGCCATAGCGAGGTCGGGAGGATTAAGTCAATGAAAAATCACAATGACAACATCGAAAATCGAACCCACGACCTTTCGGCCTGTGGCTCGGTGCCTGAACCCACTGCGCCAACGCCTGCCCCCCGCCCCCCCCTCTCCCGTGTATTAGTATGAGCGTAAAATAGGCCAATATTGTTTTTTCCCGAATTAATGGAACCCAGACGAGCTGGCACAGTGGCCCAATTTGACGCACACTGTCAAGTGCCTGAGTCGCAACCTCCTTGAGTCTGCTCTGTGCGTCTTACTGCATTGTACAGGGCCGTAGTGCTGTATGCTTGTACTTTTATGTGTACACATTTATTTTACGGGAAACTTAATGGAACATACTTAATAAAATATATTTTATTGTTTCGTTTAGTTTGCTGCACATTGCAAAGGTTTTTACTTTTGTAACCCTGTAACTATAGCCTTTATTCGTATTTTTGATAACGGTGAAAAGCTAGGGATTATTATGTTTGATTTTCAGAGATTGCGGGAAACTTCTCTTTCACAGATTTTTATATTTCAAACTTGCTCCTGCCATAAAGACCATTTCGTTTAAGAAAGATTCATCGTGCGTAGTATACAGGTTTTTAAATTGTTCTTGGTGTTATAGGAGTTGCTAACCGAAATACCGCTAGGTTCCCAGAGACGAGTGATCATTAATCAATGATGGCGAGCTTAAGTGAAATGAGCTGATTTCATTTTTACTTGTCATTTAACGAGATGCTTTTGTGTGGCACCAGCACGGCTACTGACTTTGGCCCTGACACACGAAGTGTTTGCACAGCCTACTTTGATGCATGTACGGCATGTTGACGACGTGCAAAAAGCAAAGAACGCTAAAAGTTAAATTCTTCGTTTTACTCAGTCCGTGTCTGAAAGGCCAAGTAATGCCCACGTCTTTGTAATTGTGTCACAAGCGTGTCCTTGCCAACATCTGTATTTCTCGAACCGAATGGATGAATTCACCTGTTCCTTGCAACATGGTTATGTCAATAGGCAAGTTTAGTGTGAAGTATTGGCACAGCGAATGTATTAGCGTTGCATTATAGATTTTTTTGTCTCTTTCACGATACCACCTAGTCTTTGGAGACTAACTAGGTATTTTATTCTCTCCTAAACTGCTACGTTGTCTATTTGCTGCAGGCGTCGCCAAACGGTTCAGCCTGCTTTATTCTGGCACCTCATCATTCTTGAGGTTTTTCTAGATCACACACAACGACGCATCACAATCGGTAGGACTCCTCTGGACGAGTGATCAGTTCGTCTCAGAGACCTGTACCTGACGACACACAACACTCACAACAGACCAAACATCCATGCCCCCGGTGGGATTCGAACCCACAATCTCAGCAGGCGAGCGGCCTTAGACCGCGCGGCCACTGGGACCGGCGCGTTATAGAATATCTTCATAAATCGAGTCCTTCATTAATACTGACGCGTGGAAAGTGTTCGGCGTGACTCATACGGTTATTTTGAGCAAGTGTATATTTATTAATGTAGCGACTGTCTGTTTCATTTACGAGGGGGGACCCAAAACAACCGGATTTTCTTTAAAAAAAGAAGATTTATTTACATTTCGAAAAAAACACTTAATCCCCTTCAAAATACTCTCCATTGGAGGCAATACACTTGTCCAATATTTTTTCCCACTGTGTGAAGCATCTCTGGAACTGCTGAGGCTTGATGTTGTTGAGTGCCTCCTGCGAAGCTGTTTTCACCTCCTCCACGGTGGCAAATCTCTTTCCTTTCAATGTTTTTTTCATTGTCGGGAATAAAAAGAAATCACAGGGGGCTAGGTCGG
>Ga0131853_10019789_pt1 | contig 12247 bp, 25 predicted proteins | sample TergutLab28metaG_FD_92764 | JGI IMG/M metagenome (GOLD analysis project Ga0131853, IMG submission 92764) | Labiotermes labralis P1 segment gut microbial communities from Petit-Saut dam, French Guiana - Lab288 P1 (version 2) (version 2) | ecosystem: Host-associated > Arthropoda: Insects >...
GGGCAAGCTCGGCGAGCACAACGTCCACATGCCGTTCTGGGTAGGCGCGGCGTGCACCGTCGCCGGCATCCTCGTCCTGGCGTCGGGCCGAAAGATCCTGTCCCACACCGACGAGCACGATCCCGAGCCGCACAGCGTCGACGAGGCGATCGCCGTCACCGTCGGAGACGCCGACTGAACTCCTCACCGCTGCCGGGACTCCCAATGAAGTACTGAACTCGAGGGTCCCTGCCAGCTGGCGGGTGGACCCTGAATATCCGTCGGGGCAAGACTATCGAGAAGTACACGGCGGTCTCGCAGGTGGTCACCCGCGTACACACCATCGCGATGGGTGGGGCGGGCGTCGATATCGTCGCGGTGCGACTGTGCCACAGCGCATTCGAAGACCCTGCACTACCCCTTGGTGCGGGGTCTTGTCATCTCTCAGGGTGACCTGCGGGCGTGTAGCGTAGGTGGCGCCCGACCGTAGATCCCGATGCCCTTCGAGGGCGGGGCGGCGGCCCGCAGCAACGCCAAATGCAGTGTGCGCGGCGAGGTTGTGGGTGACGGGGTGGCGCCGCGTCGAGTAGACCGCGGCGCCCGCTTCGTCCCAAATGTTGGAGTCGCGCGATTCTGAAATTCATTCCTGTCACCACCAGCGAGACACCCCTGAGTCGTTCATATTTCGATCAGAACAACCCACGCCATGATTCATGGTCAGCCGGTCGGTTCAGTTCCTGAAATTTCTTCTGACCTAGGAATCGGCATATCACTTCACAGGAACGCTGCTGGCCTAAGCAGGCTCGCCCCCTGGCTGCAATGAGAGCGGTGTCCAGTGCGCGTGGTGCCGCATGCGACACCAGGGGGCGGCGGCGATACACGATAAGCAATCTCCGGCCCACCCCCGAAACGACAACAAGCCCCCACCAGCGTGGCCGGGGCCTCGTCGATTGCTGGGCTATTCATCGTCGGATGCGGCCAGTCAGCGCCTGATCTCCTCCGGCATCGGCAGCACTGCCCGTCAACGTAGGTACCTGTGTAGGTAATTCTCCGTGTTGCTGACGCACCAGCTCGGGCGTGATCCTGAGATCGGTCAACGCAAACCCTCCCAGGAGTAAACCGATGATGGTCCGCAGCCAACGCACGACATTCGTCTCGCTCGACAGCGGCGCGTGGTGTCCGGCCCGGATCGTCGGGCCGCGGTGCATGGAGTCGGGCGTCCGGGTCCAACCTTTGCCGCGCAGGATGCGTGGCGGTCTGCTCGCATTCGCGGTAGTCCCCCTCGGTTGCGGGGTCGGTTTCGCCCTCTAGCGGCGATCGCGTCGCCAAGCCCTTGTTGATTACTGGGCGGCGCCCGCGCCGGCCGTCGGTGGTGGCGCGGACCCGGCGGGGCGGGCAGGGCTCCCGCCTCACTTCTCAAACGACGACAAGCCCCAACCCACAACATGATTCACAAGGTGCCCACACATGATCCGACGAAGTCTTCCTGCCATCATCGCCTCCGTCGCGCTACGGTGGCGCCTGGCCTTGATCGGTCGTATGCCGCGCCGGCGCTTTGTATGGCCGACAGCCACACGAACTCAGTTGAGTCCGCTCCACGACCATGACGGTCTCATCCTATAGCTGCCAACTTGGGACGCTCGCTGCCTTCACGTCGATGTGCAGGCAGCTACAGAATCGGAGGGAAGACGTCAGCGAAACCCTAGAACGCCCTGAGTGCCCCTCGGGGCGTTGGTCGTTTTGAGATACGAGCGTCCAGGTCGATATCGTCGTGGTGCGCCTGTGCCGCAGCGCATTCGAAGACCCCGCACTACCCCTTGGTGCGGGGTCTTCTCCACCTCGGCGAGCTGCTGTCGCGTACCGTCGATAACGCTGCCCCGAAAGCATCTGTCCCGCAGGGGCGGCGGCCCGCGGCAACGTCAAACGCAGTGTGCGCGGCGAGGTTGTGGGTGACGGGCGGCGCCGCGCGCAGGGCGATACGCGACGCCGCTCCTCTATGTCCGGCACCAGCGCTCCCCGAAGCTGATCGGTCCGTCATGCGCCGGCACGTACAAGATCACTCCGCAGGACCGGCATTCGTAGGTCCGGTGCCCACCGCTGTCAGTGCAGCCGCATGCCATCCAGCCGACAACGACACGATCAGGCCCGAGCTGGTGCCCGCGCGGGCAGAGAGCTTGGGTGTGCGTTCGCAGCTCGGCACCACCCCATTTTCGCACATGCGTTCGATAGCAGTGGCATCGTCGGCGGCGTCCGCCTGCGCATGGAAGACGTTGACGGGCTGTGACGAACGCACCGGAGGGAAGCCGGCACGTTCGTCGTTCCCGGTCGGGAATCACCGCTCCCGTGCGCGTGAATTGCCCGCCGATCACGTGTCGACGTTGCCACCCACCCGAATGAAGATTTCTGAAATACGTTCCGGTAGCTAGCGACCCGGCCACCCAGAGTCATTGGTGGCACAACCGGGACGACCAGCTCAAACACCAGAGTCGACTGGTTGGTTCGTTTTGTGGAATTGCTTCTGACCTGGCATTACATCCCTCAGACCCTCGTAAATCGGGCGTGACATCAGCACTTGGGTGAATTAACGTTCATCGGACGCTGCGTCGGAACCAAAGGTCACCACGGAAACGACGCGACGTCACGACCCCATCCCCCCAGCCGGGGTCGTGGGCCGACGCGGCTGCCTGGCAGTGTCGCGCCGGCCGCGGACGGGACGATCGCCCGCCTGCGTCTCTGGCGGTCTCGGGCGGGCGATCGACTCGCGCGAACTCGGACCGGACTAGTGGGCGATCATCGCCCGGTCAGGCATTGCACTGGACCTGCGAAACAGTGAAACACCCCCCACCCTGGATGAGTGGGGGGTGTTTCGCCGTAGTCGCTACGGAATGGCGGCCGCGACCAGTTCGAGAAGCCTCTTCGTCGTCATGCCGAGCGCTTCGGCGAACCGAGGAATGTCGTCGGTGTTGAGTGGCACGACGCCGTTGATCCTCTGTGCCGCCCACTGGGGGTTCTCGCCAAGTCTGCGCGCGAGCCCCCTTCCCGTGATGCGCTGGCGTGCCATTTCGGCCCGAATCTCTGCTGCAAACAACTCGCGGAACCACCTATCTATCTCACTGGCGGTCCTTCCCATGCGCTGAATCGTACGGAACGCCGCCGGTGGATACCTATGTATGAGTGTGTCGGAGAGTTGCATGTTCCCTGCTTGTGTTGAGTGAATGCATCATTCATACTAATTCTGGTTCACGCAAACATGGAGGGTTAGTTACTGTGATTCGTTCCATTCGTAAGCCGCTGATCGGAATCGCCGCTGCCGCCACGCTCGTCATTGGCGGGTTCGGCATCACCCAAGCGAACGCCACGCCGACGCACGATGGCGGGCAGTCGACTTCCCGCCAGTCGGATCACAGCCAGGGCAACCAGGGCAACCACGGCGGCGGCCACGGCAACCATGGCGGGGGCGACGAAGGCGACAACGGTGGCATTGACGAGGGTGAGACCCCGGCCGCCGGTTCCCTCGGCCCACTAGGCTCGCTCGCACTCTTCGGACCGCTGAGCGCCGGATCGTTCGGCTCCTAGCCGGCACCGGGCGAGGCTGAACCGCCTCGCCGCGATTCGAAGCTGCCGCCCAAAGTATTTGGAGGGGGACTCTGGGCGGTGCGCCGCATCGCACCCCGGCTGCGAAGCGGCGCGGGTGGAGCGGAGTCCTAGGGTGGACACACCCTGCCACTCCACCCAAACAAGCGAAAGCCCCCAACTGTCGGATGGTTGGGGGCTTTCGTGATCACGGCCCAGGATCTCGACTTCGGCGTCGCCGGCCGTTGTTCCTTCGGACCGATAAGCGAGGTGATCGCGCCGGTCGGAATCGGGTCCGCTGGAGGCGAGGCGGACACCGGCGTTGCGCCACCAGCTACCTTGTCTGCCTTGTCCGGAAATGATGCCGGTCGGCGGCACGTCCCGCGCTAGGGTGCGATTTGACGGCGCCCGGACCGGGCGCGACACGGCCCGGGCGTCGCCTCCTCGAGACTTCCTCCACCCCCCGACAAGCAGAGATCGCCGCACACAGACTCCCACGTTTTGATCAACCCGGCAGACTGGACATTGGTTCAGCAGCTCAGTCCGAGGATCTCAGCTTCGGCGCGGCCGAGAGTCAACGGCCGCAAGGTCGTGTCGACATGTAGGCGCCGCGGCGGCAGTGCGATAACCACTCCGCCGGTCGCGTGTAGACGCTTCCGCCCTTCGGAGCGAAGCTTTCTCAGAACAATCCAGTTCGCACAGCCGGGTCAACTAGTCGGCCATTCCGGTGAAATTGCTTCTGACCTGCGATTACATTTCCTACAACCTCGTAAATAGGGCGTGACATGGGCGTCCGCATGCTCTAACGTCACTCGCGCCGCTGCGGCCGGGACAACCCACCAATCCTCTCTTCCGGAGCGGCGCCTTCGTGCTGGCTAGTTGGGGGTCAGCACGCGAGCGGCCGGCGAGCGCCGGACATGACATGATGCAAGGAGTTGCCGTGGGATCGTCCGCCGAGTTCGCGCTGATCGATTTCGCTGTCGGCAGCATCGGCCGGATCGTCGTCGGCCTCAGCGGCATTTTCGGCCGTCCGGCGCACTTAGCATCTACGGCTGAGCTGATCACACCCCACACGCCAGTTCCCGGCGCTACTTGCCGGCCAGAAATGTCGCATCCCGACGATGCGATGCGCTGAGAAGCCGATCTTCCCGGTGCGACCCCGATCGAGGTGACACCTCCTCCAGTCGTCTGACTACGGTGCACCCCGATCGGTGCGGGTGGGGCGGAAAGAACCCTGGGTTGAGCACAGATCCCATCTGTCGCCCCACCCACCAGAAAAGCCGAATGCTCCCAACCATCGGGGTTGATGGTTGGGGGCATTCGGCTTGAGGAAGAACGGTACTGACACAGTGTCGGGGCCCGAGGATATCTGCTTCGGCGTTGCCGAGCATCAGCAGCTCGGGCGACTGGCAAACCTTCGATCGCCGTACCTTCGAACCGGTATTCGAGGTGGTCGACCAGATCGATGTCGGGTCGGCTGCCGACGAGGTGCAGGCCGATGAGGTGCAGGCCGGTGGCGCGACGCCGGCCGCCGTGTTGGGAGATGATGCCCGTTGGGGTGCGTTCCGCGCTAGGGTGCGATTTGACGGCGCCCGGACCGTACTCGACACGGCCCGGGCGCAATTTCTTCGTGGGCTTCCTCCGCCCTCGCCCAGCAGAGAATGCCGCACACAGAATCCCACGTTGCGACCGTCCAGGCAGACTGGACGTGGGTTCAACAGCACAAAAGAAGCCCCAGTCCGGCTTGGTGAGAAGTTAAGCAAAGTCGCCACGAGAGCCCACCCTGACCGTTATGGTCGGTTCCGTGCTGTCCGGGCCATCCCCCGACGTAGCCCGGACACCGCCCTCACGTAGGCGGTACTGAAACGACGAAAGCCCAACCATCGCGGTGATTTCCGCGGATGGTTGGGGGCTTCGTTCATGGCAGGGTTGCCCATGCCAGGCCGGCGCCGGACTTGACCAACACCTGGCCGTCGCCGCCGCCGGGTGGGAGCTGCACCGCTGTATCGGCCTTGTCGAGAGTTGCCTTCACGTCGTCGGCGAGGTTGTCTCGGGCAATGCCACCAGCTTCCTCTGTCATGTACGAGAGTGTCTGCGCGAACTCCACGGCTTCTCGCGCCGACAACCAGTACTCGGCAGATCTCACGTTCGAGAGTTGATCGAAGTCGATAGCTCCGGCGGCAAGACGATTCCCGCCGCCCGCGTTCCCGATGACCGTCAGATCGATCGCCTGCGGCGCCGACACCGGTGTGGCGGCGCGGTAGCCGGTGTGCCACTGGTTTCCAGCCGCGGTGATCCGGTCCGCGTTGGGGGCGTCGATGATGTGCTTCCACGCCGAGCCCGGGTCCTCGCAGGAGAACAAGTTCCTGACCACCGATAGGTCGTGCACCTTCTTCCCCAGGTCGCGACACCGGCGAACCGGATCGCCGAGTACACGCCTTCGGATTCCTTGCCGCCGTCGGAGAACGCGTTGCCAGTGATCTGGATCTGCGGGGAATCCTCCGACAGCCACGGCGGCATCACGTACACGATCGCCTCCCGGCGGGAGCCCTCGAGGATGCCGTCGGCGATGGTGATCCGCTTGTTGCCGCGCAGCTCGATGTTGTGGAGCGGGCTGCCGTCGAGGTGGTTGCCGAGGATCCGCAGCGGGCCGCCCTCGACGGAGATATTCGCCAGCGTCGACCCGATGTTGCAGCCGGTGATCCACGAGTCCACGAACCGGTAGGTGCCAAAGATGCCGTAGCCGGTGCACTGGTCGATGTGAACGTCAAGGATGTAGTTGAGTAGCCCGAGGTCGCCGTAGGTTGAGTGCTCGACATACGGCTTATCGAGATGCACCTCCATCGCCGGAGAGCCTGGCCGCCAGCGTCGATGTCGAGGTTGTCGATGCGGCAGTTCGTCCACCCACACGCGATTGGCGGGAAGTTCCCGGACGCCTTGATGGTGGCCGCCCGTTCGCCAACAGAGGTCAGCCGGATGCGGGACCGCCCAGCGGTCAGGTCGAGTTCTTGATGTGCGTCCTCGTTCGCCGCCGCCAGTGCTGCGGCTGCGGCAGCATACTCAGATGCCGTCGTCACGACCGGCATCTCAGCCACGTACTCCGTTGGTCACGGTCCCAACAATCGCGTGCAGGACGTTCGCGAGACCGCCAAACAGGATGCCCAACGGGCCTTGGTGGGCGAATTGGCCGGCCATCTGATTGATGTCACCCCAACCGGGATCCGGGCGGCCGGACGACCATTGATCGGGTAATGTCATCTCACACCTCGTTGAGTGGGTCGTTCGGCAGAGCTGGATTGTCGCCGGTGCGGCCGTTGCGGTCCCATCGCGGCCAATCCCGGATGTGCCAGACCGCGGATCGGAACTGGCTGTTGAGCTTGTCGAACTTGCTACTCAGCTCCCGAATCTTCTTGCCCTGCCATGCCGTGAATGCGCTGATGATGGCGATCAGTACAGGCGTCAGTGCGATGATCACTTCGGCCGCCACGGTCAGCCCTCGCGGTTCTTGGCGTACCGCTCAATTTCGCCGATCTGCTTGTCGGTCACACCGTTCGGGGTGAACTTCACTCCGATGACCGTGCCGAGATAGATCAGCACCAGCAGCCCAGTCGCGACGTTCTGGGGTACGTCAGCGCAGTGGAGATCACAGATCACAGCAGCGCGACCACGAGGCCGACCGCGGTCGTGGCGGTGCTCGCGTACTTTCGCACGAGCGGCTGGTCGGCCATCTTCGCCTGCAGTACTTCGGTGATCAGGTTCGAGTTCATCACTGTCCACCCTTCAGGTCGCGGAAGCCGGGGACGCCGAGCTTCTCGCCGATCGCACCAAGCGCCTCGGCGACGGTGCGATCGCCAAGGAAGTCAAAGCCGGGGTACTCGCCTAGGACTGTTGAGCCGGTGAGCTGAGCGTTCGTGTCGCTGTCGTAGGTGAAATCCACGAGTCCTCCAGGAGTGGGTGATGGGTTGAGTCCGAGGAGCTCTCGGATGCCGTTGGCGTCGACGCCGTTCGCGGCGTTCTCCTGTTGTTCGGTTGGCTTGGGTCAGCTTGAGCACCTGCGCTTCCACCGTTCGTGATCGTTGGTAGATGCGTTCTGCGGGTTCCGGTTTCGTCGCGGCCGTTGTCCTCGACAAATGTCGGTCGAGCGACCGAAGTAGTGATTTGAGCCATACTGCCGTAAATTGACAAACTCATCGAGTTTGTCGATTTTTCAACCAGGTGGGGTGGGTTGGGGGCGGGGTGTGAAGAGGTTGCTGCCGTACTTCTCGAAGGTCCCGACAGCCGAGAAGGTGTACCACGTGTTCTTGGATTGCCCGCGCGGTCAGAGGATTCAGCGGGTCGCACGCGCCGCTGGCGTGGGCCCGGGCGGGCGCGTGTATCCGAAGTGCACGACGTGTCGCAACTGGGATGAGCAGGTGAGGGAGGAGCGGAATCGGGTCCGTGAATCGCTTGGTTGGGATTTAATTCCGCCGCCGGATGGGGTTGAGGAGTCGGATCCGCTGTAGCTATATGCGCCCGCCCACCGGCGAGGGTGGGCGGGCGCGAACCCCGGGCGCCGACAAGCTGCTCGCGGGGCTGCTCCGGGACATGCCACTATGGCGACTGGCCGCGCGCACAGAGGGATGGCTGCAGCGGCTGTTGGTGTCCCGGAGGTTCTTGTGCGGTTCAGGCTGCGCGGCGGGCCCGTTCACGGGTGGCGCGTTCAGCCTTCGCGACATCGAGGAGGCGGTAGAGCTTGCGGCCGCGGTGGTCCGAGCCTTCCGCGGTGATTGTGCCGCGGCCTGCCCAGGTACGGATTGTTGCTGCGGCGACACCACACAGACCGGCTGCTTCATTGGCTGCGATGAGGGAGTCGATGCCTTCGAGGGTGAGGACTGAGGTTGCTGCCATGTGTCTCCTCCTGGACAGCAGAAAGCCCCGTGCCGGTGAAGTCTTGGCTCGGGGCTTCTGCGGATACACGCCTGTCAGTGCGTTCAGTGTTTCACTGAAACAGGTTCTGGTTCAACCTGGTCGATGATTTTGTCGAGTGCTGCGCGGATGAGCTGCGGGTAGTCGGTGTCGTGGATGGTGTGGCCGCAGGCTTCGCAGAGGATGAAGTCGGCTTGTGCCCGGACATGGCTGCTGTGCGGGTGAGTGTGCGGAGTCCACAGGAGACGCATGGCGTGGGTAGGACGTAGCGGGGTCTGGCGTGGCCGAGGGTGGATCGGATCTTGTGGTGAAGTTCGCGGATGTCCTCGGCGGCGTCGTCGCCCGCGTATTCGAGCAGTGCTGTGGTGCGTGGATTGAGGTAGCGCCATGCGGCGGTGACGCGGACGGACTCGATGGTGTCGGCCGGCGGCGGTGGCGTCTCGTCGAGGTGTTCGGCGCGGGCTTCCTGCCAGCCGTGCAGCGTGTGGGCGATGAGGGCTGCTGTGCCGGAGGCCCATTCGGCGGGTGTCCGTATTCGCGGGTTGGTGCAGCGCTTCCAGCGGCTGTGCGTCGGGCGGGTGCCGGCATGTTGGCGGTGAGTTTGATCCAGTCGAGAATCAGCCAGTAGGGGTGGAGCTGAAAGCGGTGCTCACTCATGTGTGTCTCCAGCTACTCGGGGCCAGCAGTAAACGAAGGCGAGGATTGGGAACAGGAGCCAGAGTTCAGTCACGACGGGCCACCATCCTTTCCTGCTGCGGATGCGGCGAAGTGCCGGATGCTGTCCTCTGCGACGCTTCTTCGTTCCGCGATCGCGTGGCCGGATGAGATGCCCCGCATGTATTGACAAACGGGGTAACCCCGCCTGGGCGTTGAGCATCACAGGCGTCGAGAGTCGATTCCGTCGAGAACGCCGCCCCGAGCTCGGAGAAGCCCTGCTCACCCACGCCCACCGCCTGACACAACTGCTGCAGAAGGGCCGATAGTGGCTGATCTGTAGCGCAGGAACGCGCCACGCTCCGCTCAATGCCACGTGACGCTCCGAACAGCTTGGTACCGCGGACAATCCCGTCCACGGCACTACCGGAACTGAAGTCCCAGCCCACCAGACGTCCTGGTGGGCTGGGACCGGTCTGTGCCGTGTCGGCTTACCGATCAGCTGAAGGTGGCCAGTGCGCCGACCAGGCCGAGGACAGCCCCCAGGCCGCCGATAACCGTACCGATACCCGCGACAACCGGCTGGATCTGCTTGATCAGCGCGAGATCCGCGTCAGAAGAACCCATAGCTCCACTCCTTGTGTGTGTTGGTACATCGACCGGTGGCGCCGGTCGATGGAGCCCCGATCGGCTTATCTCGCAAGGCAATACAGCGAAGGGCGAGAATCCGGGGGCATGGACGGGTCGGCCGACGCGCCAGTGCTGCGACGCCGATCAACCTGTTCCCTGCGTAGAGGGGTCCGAAATGTCACCGCGCGCTTAGTGCTGAGGCGAGCGTGACTAGGAGGAGACGATAGAGCATGGGCACGGGTGACGTCACCCCCTCCTTACGAAGATCCTGAAAGTGCCACCACTGCCTCACGTCGGGGTAACTCAGCGCTATGGATCTGCAGGACAGCGTCTTTCGCTGTCTTTCTGATCGAAAGATCGACGACTCTCGGGATCGCGGAGACTTCCATGAGGTGCACCTTCCCGGAGCAGGGACATGCGGTTCGCCGAGATGACATGAGATGCTCACGCCAGTCCCCGGCCGGCGGTTTGTTGACAGCGTGTGCTGGTGGGAGATGTTGTCGCTCTTACTTGGCGAGAATGACAAGGTGATCATGACGGTGTTCCGCGCGCCGTATGGACTCTGACCGCAGTGTCGAGCGGAGCGCCGGCCGGCCGTGGCGCCAGCCACAGCCGAACGCAGGCAGAGGTGGGACGATGCCGGCCTACGCCCGGTCAAGAGCCAGACTGATGCGCAATCGGATACCCGAGCGCGACGTCCTCAACGGCAAGTGCCCACCCCGAGGTCACAACCACCATCGAGCGCGCCCGCGCCCTCGGCGTGCGAGACTGCCACCCAAATCCTCCGCAGACGCCTGGGCGGCGCGTCACATCTCAGTTCCGTACCCCTCGGGGAGGCGGCACGGCTGGGGCGGCCGAGAGTTGGCCCTGCTGTCGACCGCCCCACCCCTAAACCCAGACGAGCCCCGACGCAACGAGTGCAGGCCAGGGCTTCGCGCATCGAGGGGCTACCCCCGCCCCCCGATCCAGGGCGGCCGATAGCGTCCGGATCGTGCCGACCTCAGCGGCATATGCTGCCCGGCTTGTTGTTCGATACTTCGGTGCGAGTCCAGGTGATTCGCGGACACGGCTTGCCGAGCCTGGCGCTCACGTATCCGCCACCCCCATGTCCCCATGCATCGACGAACCCCGAGTCGACTGTGACATGGAACACATGATGCTTGGCTGGCGACGGTCGTGCAAGTTTCAAACAGAACAACCGAGGTCGCCGCCGAAAGGGTGAAATTGACATCACTGGGGGTGTATGTCAATTCTGCCAAATCACCCACACCTTTCACCCCGTCGTGGCGCGACACGGCGCACGAGTGGCCGCTAGCTTCGGTACGGAATCCGGCAAGCATTGCCGTGCAGACACTTTCATTTGAAGGAGTAGTAATGGGTTCGTCGTCTGAGTTCGCGCTGATCGACTTCGTCGTGATCGGCGTCGGCCGAGTGTTCAACGGCCTTGGGGCGCTCCTGTCCCACATTGGTGCCGGCAGCACCGTCCACTGACCATCGTGCTGGCCCGCGAGGCGGGTACAGGTAGTGCACGCATCGCGCGAAGACTCCGGTAGGGCGGGAGAGGTGGCCCTTACGAAGGGCCCCCTACCGGGACCACTTGGCCGCCGCGAGCTAGAACGTCGCATCCCGACGATGCGATACTCCGAGAAACCGATCTTCTCGGACGGATCCCGATCGGGGTGACACCTCCTCCAGTCGCCTGACTACGGTGCACCTCGATCGGTGCGGGTGGAGCGGGAACAACCCTGGGTTGAGCACACATCCCACCGTCGCCCCACCCGCCACAAACATCTACAAGCCGCGACCGCCCGCGGGATGGTTGGGACTTGATCCGGCAAGTACGCGCATCCCCACCCGTCATCGCCGGAACAGGCGGGCCGTTAGCATTTCACACGGCACGCTTGACAAACGTGCCCCAGACGGCGGGAGACGTCATATTCGGCGGTCCTGGGGCGGCAGGACTTACACCCGCTGCACGGCGGTGTCGAATTGCCCTCTGGGGCGGAGGAAGCGAGCACTTCAGGGGTCGCAATGACCGACGGAATGGCCATAGGAGTACGGCTGCCTCGGCCTCTCGCGACGCCGACGTATCAGACTCCACCCTTTTCGAAATCTGAGAGGTCACTGATGGGAACCCGCCGCTTAGGGGCACCACACACTCAGATCGCAGTGCTACTCACACTGGAGCAGATCGCGACGCTCGACGAACGCGCCGCCGTCGAAGGCTTCACCGCCGCAACAGGGCGCGTCAACCGGTCGGAGGTTATGCGCCTCATGATTGCGTACGCGACCGAGAGCATGCCCACTGGATGGCGACCCAACAAATAGTCATGAGGATTGCCGATGGCGGTGCCGATGCCGGTGACGACCGGTTGGATCTGCTTGATCAGCTTGAGGTCCGCGTCGGAAGAACCCATAGCCCTACTCCTTGATGTGTTTTGGTGGGTGTGGGTGAAGTCATCCCCTCCTCGTCCCCGGAACGCGCGGCCGAGGTCGGCGTCGCACC
>Ga0131853_10019791_pt1 | contig 12246 bp, 3 predicted proteins | sample TergutLab28metaG_FD_92764 | JGI IMG/M metagenome (GOLD analysis project Ga0131853, IMG submission 92764) | Labiotermes labralis P1 segment gut microbial communities from Petit-Saut dam, French Guiana - Lab288 P1 (version 2) (version 2) | ecosystem: Host-associated > Arthropoda: Insects >...
AGCCGCTATTGCGACCATCTTCATGGTGATATTACAAGCCGCTATTGCGACCATCTTCATGGTGATATTACAAGCCGCTATTGCGACCATCTTCATGGTGATATTACAAGCCGCTATTGCGACAATCTTCATGGTGATATTACTAGCGGCTGAAACATAATGGTGAGAATATAGTGAATAAAATAAACCGTAAACTTTGCGGTTCTTTTTGTTGGTTATTTATAGATTATGTTTTATACGTGTTATGGAATATCAAGTCGTTATAATATTCCTTTTTCCAACAACAACAACAAAATTGCCTCCTACTGCACCAAGCAACAGAATTCTTCTCGGTAATGTTACAAAAACGTGGTATCGTGGCAGGATATTACGTAGTTTCAGCACCTCCCACTTCACTGCGCCACCAAATAGAAAAAACATTTTGAAATCGCGTATTGCCCGCTTAGTTTATATTACCCGACTCTCCTCTACTTTTGGCAGCCCTTTCCGCTTCTCTGTTTACACGTATCGTTTCGTAGAAGGAACGCAAATAAGTGTTTAATTTATGTGAGATTGGAAGTAAATATGAACATTGCACTCATTTTAGATATTACAGCGTGCATTTCGGTAGATTAATACCAGCAGAAGGTTCCAATCTAACAAACTGCAGGATATCAAACACCCGATGACTATAAAGTTCTTTGAGTTGCATTTCGATTCACAGATTCGCCGTGACCTTTATATTTAGTGAACTATTAACTGTCAAGTTTTGATAATAGAAAACAAACGTGTAAGTCCTCAAGTGTCAATTCATGGGCTATTTCAGTTCCTCAAAACTTGTAGCCCTAAGCTGTATTGTAATATTGTGCTTCCCGCACTTTAAAGGCCATCTAAATTATGCTCATAAATATTTTGTTTTCCAATATTGTCTGGATGGTCAGTGCAACGCATTCTGCTCAATTCAGTTCTCGAAAACACTCCGAGGGCAATATAGGCCTCAATCATGGGGCTTCTTCTTATGTCAAAATATTCCGTTTCCCCCACTAAATTAGCTGTTCATATATCAACAAAGTTAACATCAACATACTGCATTTTGCTCACAGTGAGTTTATGTTTTTCGTACGATTCTTGAACTAAATACCGATTAGATCCCTAAATAATGGCGACTGCATGCTGAATGCGGGGGAAACTGAATTTCCAGTTTCATATGGCTAATTTCAGCATTACTTACTCCATGGAGTAGGGTCCTTCTTGGGAAGCTAACCGATTTGTAGCTGGGCAAGTAATTCCCCGCATTTTTCAAACCCAAAGGTTCATAACCACATAAGCAAGTTCCCGCCAGCTATCCCTATCCTGAGCCAGATGCACCTCTTCTGTCTCCCAATACGTTCTACATGCCCCACCCATCTAATTCTTATCGATTTGATTACCCGAATAATATTTGTTTGGAAGTACAGATCATTAAGCTCCTCATTATGCAGTCTTCTCCACTCTCCTTTTACCTTGTCCTTCTTAGGCCCAAATATTATCCTCAGCACCCTATTCTCAAACATCCCCAGCTTACGCTCCTCCCTCAATGTGAGCGACCAAGTTTCACATCCATACAAAACAACAGGTAAAATTATAGTTCTATATTTCTTAATCGCCGGTCCCAGTGGCCGCGCGGTCTAAGGCATAGGTCTACGGCCGCTCGCCTGCTGAGATTGTGGGTTCGAATCCCACCGGGGGCTTGGATGTCTGTCTGCTGCGGGTGTTGAGTGTTGTCAGGTAGAGGTCTCTGCGACGCGCTGATCACTCGTACAGAGGAGTCCTACCGACTGTGGTACGTCGTGTGTGATCTAGAAACATCAAGAATGAGGTGACCATGGCCCGCGTTGGGCAACAGCGTTACAGGAAACAAAAAATATATTTCTTAATCTTTATATTTTTGGATAGCAAACTGGAAGACAACAGATTCTGTGCCGAAAGTAAGCAAGCAACCCTTGACTTCAGTCTGCTCTTAATTTCTTCCTGACGAGAGTTTTGAAACGTTAAGGTTGTTCCCAAATATTTGAACTCTTCCACCCTTTCAGAGGAAGTATTATCAATCTTCATACCGTGACTTCGTCATGCATTCTGATCTCGAGATTTCCATAAACTGAGTTTTATCACCATTTACTTCTAGTCCAGTCTCCTTACTAGCGACTACTACTAAATCTTCTGTGTTTTTTATAATGTGTACTATTCCGCCCAATGTATTAACATCATCAGCATAAACCAGAAGCTGACGTGTACCATTTATTTTCAAGCCATGCTGGTTTACCTAAACATTTCTAATGGCATACTCTAAAGAAAAGTTGAAAAGTAATGCGATAAAGCATCTCCTTGTTTCAAACCATTCTTTATAGGAAACGTGTCAGACAAATGTTTGTCCACCCGGACTCTGCTACAGGTTTCATTCAGACACATTTTAAGTAGCCTTGCCAGTTTCGTAAGGCTACCAAACCCAATGAGAATATTATACAAGCCCCCCCCCCTCCTTACTGAATCATAAGCGTTCTTGAGGTGTATAAATGTTTAATGCAATACTTCATTATATTACAATTTTTTTCTCAAGTACTTGGTGGCTACAGAATACATGATCAGTAATTGGCTTGTTGCGTCGAAATCCACACTGATGATCCTCAAAAATTTCCTCCGCATATTGAGTTAACCTTGTCAGCATGAAGCTGGATAAAATTTTGTACGTAGTTGACAAAACTAGCATGCCTTTATAATTACTACACTTTGTTTTATTACCCTTCTTGTAAGTAGTTACAATGATCGACTCCTTCTACTCTTCATGCAAGTCCTTCTTATTCCAAATAGAATTAATAAGTTTATGGGACTTTTACCGAATTTTTCTACTGCCTGTTTTAACAAATTCTGCTGGGATTTGAACAATACCTGGTGATTTGTGTCTTTTTAACTTTTCAGTATCTATGTCAACCTCAAAGGCACTAAGGGTTCTGCTGTATGGATTTCTGTCTGCCTAACATCTTTAACCCTGGCAAATTCAATAACTGAGGGAAATGATTCCTTCATGTAGCCAAAATTCTGTGGGATTCTCTAACCAAATTACCCCTGTCTTCCTTTACCATATCAGTTCTAGGCTGGTAACCCTTCTTAAAATCATTAATACCCTTATACAGGTCTCTGATTTTTTTTATCTTACTGTTAATTGCAAGTTCATCAATTTTAGCTTTCAGATATTTATTTTTTTTTTCTGAAATCCTTACTGGCTTAACTTCAACACTGCGTTTTCAAATATTTGTCGCTTATAATTTCTTGTAAGGTGGATACCGGGAGAAAAAATAATTTACAAGACGCATATTTCGTTAAGTGTTTTAATAACTCTCACTTCTCAAAAATAATGTAACATTTCACGGAGTGGCCATGTTCCAATAAAGTGTTATACATTATTACCACGAAGTAGGCCTATACAGAACGGGTCTCATTTCAGTCTTTCGCCACGGTGGCTGTGGTGAAGACAGTGTTAAGGGTTGTAACGTTGTGTGGCCTGGCAGAGAAGTTCTGACGTTTCAGAAGAGCCTGCTGCCCCTGTGATCAGAGCCCTCTGAGGATGAAGACAGCAGGATTCTCTGAAACGTCTCTACACATCTGCAGTTCAAACGACGTCACATCCTAGCAGACTGTTGCCTGCCTACAGGAATATTATTCGTGGAAATCTGACATTGCAGAGAACACGCTGTGCTACAATTTTCAGTCCAGTAACAGTTACTTGATACGTCTGCACCATTTGGATGGGGGGAAAGCAAAGCTCAGTTGTCCCAGCTTCTTGGGAAGTCAGAGTATAGCTCGACTCGTTCTTAACTTCCGTACTAATTAGGGCTGTGCCACTGCCGCTTTACGCCCGGGGTAAGAGCCTGCGGCAGCAGAAAGGAACTGCAGTAACTCGTAAGAGGAAACCAAATTTATGGCGCATCTTTTGCACATTTCAAATTTTACATTTATAAGTAGTAGACGTGAGGACAAAATATTTTTAACTGAATGGTAATCTGTCAAAAAATAAGCCGGTTTCTTATACTGTGTTTATTCCTTCAAGTCTTTCGGTATTTAGCTGCTGTTTGTTTCCAAAGGATCCGCTTCTGTAATGGACATGTTCATGACATAGTGTATCTGGAGTGTTTGTGTATTATAAGTTTTAAGTTTTATGTGACTTCTCCATCTACTTAGAATTTAATAGAACGTGTAGGGCTGGGTGATCTTAATTCGGTTCCCGGCAGGGCAGTTACAATTTTTCTCTTAGCCACCATTACCCAAGTGTCCTAATAACTAATTATCAAGTAGATTTGAAAAGGTCGCTTTGCCAAATTTGCCTCCCCTGTGGCAGATATCGAAGGCAGTAATAGTCAAATTCAGAAGTTGTCTATTCACGCTCATGTGGCGACAACGTTGTAAGTACGAGATTAGAGGTTCTCACAGGGCTGTTGCCGAAGATTCAAGTCTCAAGGGACGGGGCTGTGTAGCTGGGTATTTCCTTATGTTTCGAAGGATCTTAGTGCCTTCATCGTCAGGGTCTAGCAGTACAAGGAGAGAGGCCCTTGAACTGTGTATTTCTGAAGATGAAGACATTAGATCCATCTGAAGTCGGGAAATACCCACCGTACTAGCGTCACGTCCCACAACGTTCGAATCGTCAAGGTTATGAATGCTTGGAGGCTTACCCATTGTCCTTTGTCATCAGGGGCTGGTACAATGGGCCTATATGGGGCCTCGGTATCAGGAAGTAACCATCTACGATAAAAAAAATAGTTGTCCATATGAAATTGACAAGGAAGACCATCCAAATTCAACAGTAGAACGTTACCCCATTTAACCTCTTTTGGACGAATGTAAACAAATATTTATTGTTTTATAACACACGCCAGATTGTTGTGTTGTGTTGTCCAAGCTGAAACTTGTGGACAATTTGACGGACATATTTTTAGTTCGCCAGCACAACGGATCATAAAACATGTCGTACTGAATTGAAGATGCAGTTGACCGGATACAAGTTTTCACGTGATCATCGAAGCCATGCGTATTGCATGCCAATTTTGAAATGTTTAGTCCAGTCACTGTAGAGAGAGTTGATCATTTTTTAGTCAGTTTCGGACACACTGGGATTAGGTCGGTAAATCATGTAGTACACAACACTTGGCACTGTGTTTTCAGGAAAACTGTAATCAGTAAGTGATGTGATTGGCTGCTGTGTGTAGCTGCGGCTGTGACGATGCTGACGACAGCGCAGACTTCTGGGAAAGCAGTTGCTGCCCTGGGTGAGTAAAGTCCAAGTGCTTGTTTGTGTTGGGCCCGTCGCTTTCTAGTTTTACTTGCAGCTTTCGGCCAAGCAGGAAAATAAGATTGGCCTTAAAATTAAGGTCCTCATATTACTCTTTGTAACAGACATTATTGCTTGCTGTAATATTCAGAAATATTGCATTTTGGCCCTACAGTTTCTTTTTAGGCATTTTCGAAAAATTGCTTAAAGCGACTATTAGCTTCGTCATATGTCTGTCGGACAGCCCTTGTGTCCCTCCGTCCGTCCATCCATCCATCTTTCGGTCCGTCTTTCTCTCGCATGAAACGACTCGGATCCTAGTAGAGGGGGTTTCTTGAAATTTAATGTTTGAGGATTTTTCAAAATATGTTTAGAAAATTCAACTTTGATTAACATTTGATAAGAATAACGGACAATTTACGTGAAGGCCCGTGTGCTTTCATGACAGTGCCTCCCTAAATTCTTTTCCGAATGGGAAATGTTTCAGACAAATATTGCAGAGGAAACCAAAGCACGCATTTTGGGTTCAGTATTTTTTTTTAAATCCTTCTGTTTGTGAAATAATATGGAAAAATATGGTCAAGCCAACAGACCATAGATAACGACAGAGTACGGTGCGGAAAAAGACGCGATTTGCATGCCAGTTAACTAAGACAAGCACACAGACACACAGTCGTACAGTTTAATAAGTACAGCTTGCAGCTGATTAATATCGTCGTCTGGTCTCGTAAAATGTTTTACAACACTTAGTAAAAGTGAGAAACAGCTCAACGACCTTTCTCTTATTACGATCTGTTTAGCCCCACAGTGTTACGCTATATGTACATTACCTCTCTCATTATTGCAATGAACACTTATTGTTTCCCAAAAAATTGTGGGCAGCGTTACAGTAGGACAGCGGTTTCTACGAGTACCTCTGTTTCCTTCTGAATATCGTTCCACCAATAGCCCATACTCATCTTTATCTTAACCGTTATCAGAAGGACAAGCGGGTATCCAGTGGAAAGCTTCAGACATCTATGCTCTTTCGCATATCGGGAAGCAGTGGACAGAAAATTGTCAGATCTTGAAGATAGAAAACCAGTTTAAGACAATCCTTTTTCTTTCGTGGTTCGACAACCCTAGTGGACCTAGGCCTCCTCATTGTTCAAGTTACGAGATCACACTCAGACACACGACACTCGGTAGGACTTTTCTGCACGGGTGATCGACCCGTCGCAGAGACCTCTAACCAACAATTCACAACACTCACTACAGACAAACTTCCATGCCCCCGTGGGATTCGAACCCGCAATCCCAGTAAGCGAGCGGCCGCAGACCCACACGTTAGAATGCGCGGCCACTGGGATCGGTTAAGATAAACCTTGGGAATCTTTTACTGTAATTTAAACCAACGAATACACACGGTTTATCAAATTTACAATAGCATTATAACAAACCACTAACTCCTACATGTTTCGGGTCTTAATTGTTCCATCTTCAGGAAGTACAATAACCGTATAAAACGACTGCGCAATATGTTGGTCTCTTGCATGTAGGTATTACTGTGAACACTTCCGACGTATCAACAAGCTCTTTCAACTTACTGTGCACAATTCTCTCCGCTCTACACCGAAGAATTTTCAACAGCTGTACATGCGAGAAACAAATATATTAAGCAGTCGTTTTGTACGATTATTGTACTCCCTGACGATGGGCCAATAAGGGCCGAAACGTACAGGAGTTAGTGGTTTTTATAATATTATTGTATATCTAGTACAGTTATTTCCATTCGTTAGTTTAAATTTTAGTAATTGAATTCCAGTGCACGGAATTGAAAATGTGAAATTCCGTAAGGACTATTTATCTTTTGGATGTAGACCAGTCGGAGCTTATCTTATACTGAAGGGACGGAACATCCCCTCTGTAGATCACGTAGAAATCTCTGCCCAATTTTTTGATAGAAAAACTACGTGGATAAATATAGAAATGATCGAGGCCGTGTCGTTCCATGGGCTATTCCCTGTTCATAACTGGGCGACTGAACGATAACATTCACTTGAATTTCCATGAGACTCTCATAAGATCTGTAATAACTTCGTATACATCGTCTGAGAATTTGCGGCAGACATCCACCCTGTGAAATTTACGAGCCTGCAAAACGAGTTTTGCTGTACGATTGACGACTTTGCAAGGCGCTCAGGTCTCCGCGATTTGCATTTGGCTTTCAGAATTCCGTATGTGCATGATTTTATCGCAAAACTACGCAGGTAGCCAGCAGGAGTCACACAGAGATACGAAAATTAAAATTCTCGCCACAATCAAGACGAAGCCCAGCACAGAAAATATTAGAGGCTTCAACTTGACGGAGGTCATTCTTATGACAGTCACACTGACTCAACTGCCGTTATAAGAGCCTATCACTAATTAAAATAGGCGTAATCTGCTGTACAAAGCCTGGACCAACAGTGGCCTTTATATATACAATGTATATACCGTACGTGCCACTGTAAAACGAGTCGGGTTAGTGGAATGGGTAGAGGGCTAGGCTACGTGCTGGACGATCCGGTTTGGAAACCCGGCAGGGTTAAAACATTTTTTCTTTCCTACAAAACATCTACACCACGTCTGGTGCTCGTCTGAGCAACTATTTAGTGGGGAGAAGGAGCTGTTTCCCAGGAGGTAAAGCGGCTGTAGCGTGAGGCTGGTCACTCCTCCATCTAGTTAAAAAGGTAAAATTCATCCTAGAACAAGCAGCGTAGGCCCAGAGGGGGAGTAGAGGTATATCTCTACTCTTTCCTTAACCTCGGCACTGGATGTGGGGTGGATGGTCAACGCCACGCCCCGACTGCTTTACCCGAGAATAACCCGTTACAAATTGTATAGGTGGCTGGGTGGGTCCCACGGTCTGTCTGTACGGGTACGGAAAATCTCGCCTTCACCGGTATTCGATTCCTGGGCCGTCCAACACGTAGCGAGTGGTTATGACGACTGAGCTATCCCGGCCCACTTTAATCGAGTGCTGAGGTCAAATATGGACGGAGCTGTACAGTCGCTTCCCCCTGTATTCTTTCATGGTGTATACAGTTACAAATTTGCCTTTTTTGTGGGTCATTTTAACTATTATTTCATTCGCTTAACCCTATCAGTGTTTACAAATTTTAAACGTTTGTCTTTAGGAGAGACATCCCGTTGTGATGAAAGTACATAAAGTAAACGGACAAAGGCCGTCAGTCACAACCAAGTTTCATGTTATGTTACTACATAACTTTGATACGACATGTTGGGGCATAAGTACTACAAGACTTCTTCAAGCGAAATTAGAGTACCAAGAGAAATTGTCACGTGTATGTATATATATATATATGTCACGTATATATGTATATGTATGTGTGTGTGTATATATATATATATATACACACACGTAGTTGAAATTTCAAGTTTACATTTTTAGCAAGATAGGATAAGCCAAATTCAATAAATGTTTTGAGCAGACACAGGTTCCGCATACAGTAAGTAATAAAGAGATGGGTTTGAATCTAATAGTGAAAATCAATAACTAATACTTGGGTGAAAATGAAGATTCTGTACTATGTTATTTTCGACCTCGAGGGTTTGTAACTTTGCGACAATGTGATTTATGTTTTGAATTAAGAGAAGTTTTTCTGGAAGTTAAGCCATTCCTCGTTTTGTTTTTGTTTATTGTTAGGTGTATATGACGTAGTGTGTTCTTTTGATGGACTGGACATTCGGCATGTATGGGGTCAAGAGGGATGTAGGCATGGAAACTTGAAGGAAAGAGACCACTTTGAAGACCTAGGCTTAGAGGGGATAATAATATTAAAATTTATCTTAAAGAAATAGGACTAAATATAAGTTCTGCCAAAATATTGTTAGTATGGCCCCATAATAGTTCCTTGAATGTTCGTTCGCATTTCTGTATTAATGAAAGTAATGAACATGAAATAAACGCATATCCCAGTCAGAACGGGATTAAAAACAAGGAACTTCAACTATTTGAAGCCTGAAGTTTCTCTAAATACTATTTAAAAATTTATTTCCCACCGAAGAGAAAACACGCTGTGTCTCCGTTACAAGGACCAAGCAGCTGATTCTGTTAATGGAAGTGCTCGATGTTTATGCTACTCTAAGATACTTTTCGAACGCAAGTGTCAAGAAAATGCGAAGTCATTGCATATTAAAGCATGTGGCACATATAATTACCACCAGGCTTTAAGAATGTGGTGTCGGCAGATATTTAGGGATTATGCTACAAAATATAACCTATCATTTCCAACTTCTTTACCGGCGTCACTGCCTTTTACGTAGGCTGCCTAGTCTGTCGATAATTCAGCGACCAGACATGATATTGGGCAGTTCGTACTCCGCTATGTGTGGTGTCATTCTTATTGTTAAGTGTTTATATTCCGTATTTCCTCAAATTGTTCGGCAATTTATATCCATTTGCGTTTCCTTGGTTTTGGCACATGGATCGGCTGAGTAATATTCCATAAATCAGTGAAAGTTTCAGGTATTATTTTCTGTATAGATGGAAGTCCAAGCCTGAATTCGATGATGTCACGACAATGACTGAACTGAAAAATTTTGTTCCGTTCTACTAGTGTGGGGCCGATGTGCTTTAAACCGCATTTCAACGATTAGAATGAAGTAGTTCTAGACAGTTCTGTATAATTAGTGTGGCTTCATTCTTACTGGCGTGCCGTTTACATATACAGCGTGGTTGGTCGATAGAGCAGCGACCGAATATGACACTGGGCTGTTCGGACTGCTGTGTGGGTGTGCTATTATTCCTACTGTAAATGTTTATATTAATCCCTGCGTTTATGTTCAGCTGTTTGGATGCCAGTGACACTATAAAATTTAATTTCATACTAGGTAGTTTAATTTGACGCAATGGGCCCGAACTTCCAGTACTGTGGGCTAGTTCTGGAACGTCAGACTTTGCGCCACTGCAGGGTAAGAATCAGGCTGTCGAAATGGGAGTCCGGGGACCTGATCCGGTAGCGTGTCTCCAAGTCTCTTATGTATCAATCAACAATGCAGGGACTGCGAGGTATCAGACCGTACAAACTACCCTTCTATAGGCTCGAAGACATAGGGTTCAGACAGAGAAGGAGAACAACCGTCAGCAAAATTAATTTCCAGACATAAAGTGTATTACTAAAAGTGTTACACTGTTCGAATGAGGAGCGAGGTTACCCGACAGATCCTTAGTTTCTAACCACATCACTGTTCAGAAACACCATAGACTGTGGTCAATTCAAAAGTAAACTTTCATACCTTGTAGAGGTAACACAGAGGCGTAGACCATCAGGACGACGTCTGGCTTCGTTACTGTGACAGCAGGTCAAGTCGAGCATAGTGATGTTCTCGACGATTCTCTCGAAACGCCTAACTAAAGCAAGTCTCGACTACCTCACTTGCTGCAATTGATGTGAATTTTAAGGTCCTTGGTTGGACCTCCGGTAGGGAATATAATGACTCAGTTCTTTCATTGTTGCATTATTTCTTTTAATTACGTACCAAAACAGGTGTTAAAAACTTCCTCCGACAGGCGTTGAATATACATGCTACTTGGTGAAAAGACGTAGGATGTAAAATACAGAATCACACAAAAAAAAATTTTGAATTCACTGTTTTTGGGATGAGACACTGTTGGTCTGCAGTTTGGTAGACGACAGGTGCCACCGTTTTAGAAGAGCATTGTACCTTCATCTGACGGGTAAACGAGTTAAGATAGGGGCACCGCGTTACTATGAAACGTTGGTAGTGTAGTACCTATCTGCCTGCCAAAGCGCACGGCATTACATTGTAGAAGATAGTAATCTGCATAGTCACTGACGTGAGAACCTCAGATCTCATAAAATAAATTTATCTGATGGGAGCCAGACGTGGAAAATGTTTTGCCTTACAGCGAAAATTTATTCCGATGGGCCAGTATTGGTGCAAAGTTTATGGGCGTCACTGCAGTGAGCTCTATGCCTCACAGATTCCATAATGAAATTCAACCAAATATTCTTACATTATATTGCCTTGTGTGTATATTTTTACACCATGATTCATGCTTGTAGCAGCTTTCCATGCCCAATTTGGAAATCAGAACTTAGTTCAATGTGATTCAATGTGAATGTGAGTTTTGTTGCTCCAGGGACAGGAATTTGAGGGTTTCGCGATAGTGATGTGTCGTAATTTGTGGGGTTCTGAGTTATTGACATCGTATAGTCTGGTCGGTGTCATAATCTTTGGCTTGCATGCTCCGAAATGCTGCAAAATATTGGTCGGGAAATCTCAAAGAAGAGACCACTAGGAAGGCCTAGGTGTATTTGGTAGGTTAATGTTAAAATTGAGTTTAGGTACATATCCGGTTGGGAAGATGTGGGCCCAATTTATGTAGCTCAAGACGGTATCCAGCGGCAGGTTCTGGTTAGGTGAAACTTCGGGATTCGTAAAGGGAGGACTTTTTCATCAGCCGAGTAATTGTCAGCTTGTCGAGAATCATTTCCTTATAAGTTACTTAGTGTAGTTAGTAATCTGGAAGGTGGGTGTAATTACCGTCTTCATAGTAAAAGTATCCTGAAGACCGAGGAGTTTGCTCCTTGGAAACATTTGTACCTCTTTACCAAAATTTGTGGTGTATGATCATCGGCGACCACAGAATGCGATCCCTTCCTTTTGCTTGTTTGCGTTTTGAACTATACAGCGACGGTGGAGAAGAATTCGTGCATTGGCTTGTCAGTCTACAAGGACAAGCCTTGCCCTTCTGGCATTGTCCTGTCTTTACATAGATCAGCAAACAAGTACGAACAGAAGCACAAAATGGTTGCACTAGAGGGTACGCTGAAATCGGAATTACACGCATTATCCAATTCATCACGCGCTTATCATTCCACCATGCCAGGCTGTTCAGTCTGACCTAATCATAGCGTCATTAAATACCTCCGTACATAATAATAATAATAATAATA
>Ga0131853_10019792_pt1 | contig 12245 bp, 6 predicted proteins | sample TergutLab28metaG_FD_92764 | JGI IMG/M metagenome (GOLD analysis project Ga0131853, IMG submission 92764) | Labiotermes labralis P1 segment gut microbial communities from Petit-Saut dam, French Guiana - Lab288 P1 (version 2) (version 2) | ecosystem: Host-associated > Arthropoda: Insects >...
CACTGAGCTGAGGCTGCATATGTGACACCTCAAGACATGTCCCAACATGCACAGACTTGTTTCAATCCGCTCATTGCCTTCTTTCCTGCTTAGGTAGATAAATTATTGAACACCCCTCGTAAAGACTGTATATACTGCAACAGGCATATGTCAAACAGATACTGCCGACTGCTTGGTAGCAACCAGTCGGCAGTATCTGCTTGACATATGCCTGCTGCAGTATGTACGGTCTTTAACTCCTGATGATGGATGGAAAGACCGTCCGAAACATGTACAGAATTACTCCAATAAAATGAATTTGAGACACAGACACATCTGGTTGGTTTTACTATAGAAATATACACCCCACATATCAGGGTCAAAATCATATGCCGCAAATTCAAGCTGTGAATGTTTGGTAAAATTACTGAGCTGCACATAATATTAGTTTTCTTTCTCTGCTCAGTTTGTCACTTTCAGTAATTCAGTCCCTCAAAAACTGTATTTTGTTGATTGCTTTAAATCCTTTTTATGTGTGACAGGACTGTTCATTCTCAGACAAAACCTGGTGAACACAATGTGGCACAAAATACAACATGTGTTCAGGCAGACTATTTTATGTTACTTTGTATGTTTCCCTTTTATTTTCATGTTGACAGTTTCCATATTCTAGTTGAAATTTTCATTCTGTTTGGTCATGACAAAAACATGTTCCACTATAAACAAGCTTCTGTTTAATCCAGGTTTTACTGTTAATATTAAAGCAGTGTCCCTTTTATGGTGTCCCTGAGCAGAGCAGCTATTGTGGGAGTCCCAGCAGATGCAAGCTTTCTGTGTGATAAAGCTGCTGTACTCATGGCCACTATAATATAAACAGCAAAGGAGGGAAGACTTTTCACACCTATTACCGTAATGAAAGCACCAAGCCCAGATCAGAAAAAGAAATCTATACTCACTCGCACCAAATTTGTATCCAAACAGTTAAAACACCTGAAAATACAGAATATATTAACATACTGGAAGTTTCTGAATTCATGATCTAGAATCCAAGAAATTACATCTTGAATAACACTTGAGTTCCTTTTTTGATAATGATAACATGTTAACATAAAACTTAAAATTGCATGTACTCTGCTCAACTGCACCCACAGGTGAAAAAAAAACTTTCACCTTTCCTCCTCAAAGGAAGATATATGAGCTTTCTTTAGAGTCAGGCAATTCTTTTCAGTTGTCTTTTCCTTAGAAGACAGAAATCCAACAACGAGACATGACCTGACATTTCGAGTCATATAGTACAGTACCAGTTATGCATTCATTAAGGTTTTAAAGGCTAAAAGGAATTAAATGCATGCATCCCATCATACCTCATGCAAAAGCAGAGCCATAGTTAAGATGTGTTTTTCCCCAAATACTGATAAAATGATAAACTACCATAGAAATCCTTTCCCATGGGAAAGTTTGGATCGTATTCCACCAAATTAGTTGAAGACAAAGCATCCCTATGAAGTTACAATGGTGGCACAGAAGTAAAATTGAAACCAATTAACCTTGGCACTAGATGAAGGTGACATTTCAGTTTCAGGTTCTGGCCATTTTATGCCCATGGAAAGAACTTCCACCATTTACATGGACAGGAGACTAGTTAACTGCTAGCACAAGGAAACTTCTGGGATCCCATTTACACAGTGAGTAATGTACTTCATGCTGCCCCTAAATGCAACTAACAGGCCTATCTGCATATGACAGAATGAACCTTTAACGGACAAACAGGACAATGTGGTCCAATTAAATGTACACCCTCTTCATCTGAAATGAAAAACACTGCCTTCATGAGGCATTTAAAATGAACAGTGCCCTGGCCCCAGAAAACACTCTGTCAGATTTGGGCAGCACTTTTAGTTCTAGTTAAATAGGTCCTCCAAAGGCATATCTCCTTTGACATAGTGGGGGGGCCTATGTGGTCAAATACTTCTGAGAGCTATGCTGACAATAGCACAGATACTGGTAAGGTGTCCCATGCTGGTCAGGTTAAAGGTGATGACCCAAATGAAAAGGGATGCCCTGGTCTTCCAGGATGGGGTCAGACATGGGAATGAAAACTCCAACACATAAAACCTTTAACCATCAAGAAGCTTCTAACAGTTGATGCCAAAAGCAACAGCAGAAGAGGTTAAGATTCATGATGGACTGTAGTGACAATTGAAGGAGTTACACAGGTGGTGTCAATGCTGTGCTTGTAGTAGAGTGTACATACAAGCAAAACACAGACACCATCTATATAACTAGAAAAATTAAAAACAAAACACCCCAAGTGACTTCAAAAACAATATCAAAAACAGAAGAAAAAGGAAGTGATGAGCTTCACCACAAGGCACAGTATAACTCAGCCACCTCCAAAACAAAATGTACACTCTGTGCTGATGATAAAATATCAAAAGACACTAAAAAATTCACAAACAAAGGTATATTCCATACTGCAATATGAAATGCCAGTCGGCTGATAAATAAAGCAGTAATGAGTGGTGTAGTTCTTACATAAAATAAACTGAATGACAATACTTCATAAACACACTTTTAACTTAATTATTTAAAACACAATTTCATTTTGTTTTAGGCATTTTAGAACTACTGACAGTGTAAATTAACTGTGTTCTTACACAAATGGGTTTCTGCCCAGATGATGGCTAGGAGCCAAGACATGTAACCATGAAGACATTAGTAATAAAAGAAATATGCAAATTTGGCCAACTGTTAAATTTACTGCTGTGAAATTATTATATATTATTAACTTCGTAACAAGACAGAGTTAGTACCCATTGCTAACTGATACTATGTATTTGCACTGTAACTTGCTGCCATTAATGAAGTTAACTTCTTGGGACTGTCTATACCAATGCATCTAGCAGCAGAAATACAAAAATTAAGGGAACTTTCATCCTACTGTGTAGAAGTGTTGGTGACAATTATGACATATATAAGAACCTTTGGCTGCTTTTTTTTTTGTCTTATCATTCATTACAATTTTAGAACTTCCACTGTATTACTGTCAGCACATGACAAAGTAACAATAAATACAAAATGAGTTTTGCTATAATACAATAGTAGAGCCCTCACATTATAAAAATTCATGTAATACAAATAGGGTCGGATCAGGGAAAAATGGCCTATCGTCCAATGTATATCTTCACACTGGCCCAGAAATCATGTAGTGGTCAATTCCTGCTATGAAACATGTGATAGAAGGATTGACCGTAGTACAGTCAATCAAGTAACCCTTATCGCCCTTTTGTTAGCTGCCAAGACCACTTACTGTTCTAATGTTTGCAATCACATGGCTAGGAAGCACAGTTCAATAGTCAGTTGTGATGATTTGCTAAGTTAATTACTTTACTACATCAAAAACTGTTTAATATGAAATGTTACCCTCATGAAAATGAGCATTTTAAATATGGTAACAGAAGGAGCCCTGATAAATATGATAAAGAAAGAAACATGAATGTAACCAGGCTGGTGTAAAAGAAGAAAACACATAAGTGTGCAAGAACATACTTATCCAACTTCAGTATATTAAACAAGGTGAAAGGGAAACCTAACCTAACCTTGAGACGATCTTCTGACAGTTACTGTACAGTGGCCAACTATCAGGTCTTCAACTCCAGACAGAAATCATATTCACAGTGAAGAAAGATGAATGGGGTAGCCACTGTAGCATACAGAAGGCCTTTTCAGAGTAGATTACTAGGTTCCTGGAAAAAGTTTACATAAAAAGAATGCATTCCATCTAAGATGAAAGCGCATCTATAAACAAGACCAGTACAACATGACCTAGGCCTCAATGTATTAGACATGTACCATATTCCCTGTGCACATGCCAAAATACATATTGGAGAGACATACTGAATCATTGAGACAAGATTTATCAGCACCAGATGAATGCAGAGTCAGTATAAGGAGTAGGCTGTGAGCTGGACAATCTAGGGCTCAATAATGGCAAGCACATGAGATGTTTCTCTTTGAAAAACCATCCAGACCAGCTCTGGGACACATGCAACCTCCAGGGGCTCTTTATGTGTATATAGCAACTGGGGCATACAACTGACCATTCATCTCCACCTAGTGCTGAGATTAATAATGAGTGGAGATACACCTCTGCTTCCCCTGTATGTCTTCGTGACATGGGCAGGGACAACTTTATGTTCACCATGAAAGCTTTAGTACTGATGATGACGATATCTGATTACCACAGACCATGTTGTCCAAATATTGGATACATCATGAAATCCTGAGAAGCTTTGATAATTCCCAAATATTACTTTGAAAGTTAGGTGTGAATAGTGAGCCAACAGTGTGACTCTTTAGCAACTACTAACAAGGAGCACAATGGAAACATGTGAGGCCTAAACCTACTGATCATCTCAGAAATAAATCCTTTTGGAGTTTTTAATTTGCAGTACTCTTCTCTATGCAACACCGATTAATACATTTAAAACATTCAACAAACTATACAAAATTTGTAAAAATAACCAAAATTTCTCCAAGAGGATGTAGATCACAATGTGCAGTTAGTAGGCTATGCAGTCATGTTCTAGATGGCACATTTGTAAAAGGGATACAGTTAAGAAAAGGGACTTACTTGCAAAATATGTTCATAAAGCACTACAAAATATCCAAATTTTAAAATACTGTGTAAAAGCGGACATTTCGTACATGTTCTGTAATGGCCAAAAATGAAACACGAATGTGTTTTGACCAGAATAAAAGAGCATGAAACTAGACTGCTCCACGTAGCTCTTCTGTGTAAAATTCCAGCAACTTCAGTACATGCCACAGCAAATCTGTTTAAGCCCTAGAAAACTACAGCCATATATATAATTACTCCAGACTGTGAAGCATTAATGTGGTATTACAAATGGCTTAAAGAATCAGTAGGCAATGGATTTCTGGATCTAAATCTCACTGCTAATAAAAAGATATTATTTACAACATACCTACATAATATATGGGAGTCAAAACTACAACTAGGTCCACACCAATAATTCATTAAATCAAGACGATAACGTTACATGTCTACACTGAAACAGCAAGCTACATTTCTTCATTAGTCACTAATCTGCTATACAGAAAGTCCTCTAACGGTTCAACACCAATTCGAGAGTGAAGCCTCAGTGTCGTTACTTATCTCATCCCGGTTTGTAAGTTCAGAGATGAAAATAAGAACACTGTGTACACAGAACTGTGGGTCAACAAAGGAGAGACCAAATAAATAAAATGAAAAGAACTGACAGCTAAAACCCCAAGGCAAGCTCTTATGACACGACTACTGCTTTAAAGTTATGTAGAACATACTGACATTTTATTTTATACCAAACATGAAAATGAATTTCTGCTGAATACAAAAATTAATTTCTGCAAAAGAACACTACTGATATGCAAACAATGAAATGGTGACTACTACAAAAAGTACAACTTCTCACTTACTTCCTGTCGGCATCAGTACCACACTGAAGAGGTCCCTACCAAATCATGGACGCAAGATGAGAAAGTGACTTATTACACATCACATATCCTTGCAGAAGAGAGAGTGAAGAAAGAATCAACAGATCTTATGAATAATGTCCAACGGAAATATGACATGTGTAAGATCAGTGAAACAGCTAAGGAAAGGGGAGGGGCATGTGTTTTTTCTATTACCTCCACATCAGTGTGAATGAACTCAAACTGAAGTTGTGTGGCTTAGGTAAAGCACTGTACCATCATCAACAATGCATCAATTAAAACTGCCAAAGCTGAAACATTAACTCATGATGGATTTAATACTGCAAGTGTGCAGAACTGTAACACCTATATCAAACACCTCAGGGCAAGAGAAACTTCAATGTGGACAATGAACAAAATGTCAGACAACACAAAGACAATCTACAATCCAACTAGAGGCATCAGTTTTGGACATATAGTCATGTCACTGGGTATTTGGTCCCTGATGTTTCAAACCAGCACAGTGGTCTCATCTTCAGTGGTACACTGCATCACCCTTATGACATTGGGAACCAAACACCCACTGCCAGCTTCACATCCCACAACTAATATCTTATCCAAACTGCTGTGACAACCTTAATAATCACATCATTCTACTAAGTGATGGCAGTAAAAAATGAGACAGTGACTACCATCATGACAAAAATGATAAAAATGATGTGGAAAGTAGAAGGCCATAAGAATAGTACTACACTTACTCCATTCCCACTTTCAATTCAACTTAGTATGGAAGGGATATTGCCTCTGAAAGAAACTTCTGTTTATTCACATAATATCAGTCAATCTCCTCAAAGTGGATAAGAGACATGTGATTCCAAACACCAAGCCACAACAATTTGTGGTTGCTGATCAAAATGCTTTTGTCATAAAGAGCAACATGCTAGCCCGATAACCTACTGCAAAATAATAATGACTTTGGTTTCATTCAGTACTACTCTAAGAATATGAAGTCATAATGGTTTCAATTATTATCTGCCTAACAATCTGAACCTTTCAGGGTGACTGCAATAAATTCTCTCCAGCCATTAGCCATATAAGGTGGTTGCAACAAAACATGAACAAACATTTCAAGAACCATACCCATCCTCTGCTCCAACCATGTCATGTGGTTAGACACCAAACAAACAGAATTTCAAGAGCCATCTCCCTCCTCATAATCTGAGAACTGAATCATTCAGTTCACCATTTAGCCACTTGATGTAGATGGCAGCGCACAAGAGGTTTATTATCATCAGACTCCACCCACTAGAATTTACAAATTAAAGGTTCACCAACTGCCACTCTCTCTTTTCAAGCCATTAGTCACAAGGCATGCAAGAAGGCTAACAGAAGAAAAATTTGTTAATGGTGGGCTAGTATCATGGCATTAACTTTAAAGGAATTTCACAGAAATTAAAATTACAAAATTTACTCATTTGAATACTTTCAAAACCAGAAACATAAACTAGTATTTGTTAAATTTTATGTTTATGGTTCTGTGTGTTGCTGATATATTTTAATAAGTGTCCGAGATGCAAAACAAAGCAGTCTATTTATTATTCTGTAAGTTCACTCTACATGTTTCAGGTGTCAACCACACCCACCATCAGGAGTACACATAACTGTAACTACAGCCTCCAGTATTGGTCATATTTTTTGTGCAGCTACCTCCCTCCAACGTGCCCAAGCTGGCTATGACCAGTACCGGAAGCTGAAGTTACAGTTTTGTGTACTCCTGATGATGGGTGTGGTTGACACCCGAAACATGTAAGTGAACATGCAGAATAATAAATAGACTGCTTGGTTTTGCATCTCGTTGGACAATTATTAATACAGTATTTGTTACCACACATGGGAAATATTTTGAAGACACTTGCAGCTAGCTGTTTTTAAATTTTGAACTATGAGTTTTCCTTTACATCACAAACACAAAACTGCTTTTTTAACAACCATCCATAAACAATATGACAGACTACGTACACACAGCATAACTATCATGTCATGTTCCCTTGTCTACAAATGTGGTTCTCCAGACAGTCTGTAATTTCCCCCTTCCTGTAGCATCAGTGCTATAAACACAAATGTGCACGTGCACAGATTATGCATGCAAATACATGGCTGCCATTACTGCACATGTTACTGGTGATGACTTCAGCTGACTCTGGCATTTTAAACTCACACTGTGCACTGACTGTGGTAAATTTTCATCGCCAAATGGTTAACAAGTGCTCCACAGAGATGCAAATACATCTAATATTCAATAACCTTTATCAATATAAGTATTTTTATGACCAATGTGCCTTATGTACATACTGCTGATGGCAATATAACCAAGGGTGCCCCAACACTTACACTGTCAGTAGACAAGACACCTTGTTTGGTTAGATCAGTCTTTTCCAACTAGGGTTCCACAAGAAATTGTGGAATAAATAAATAAAAATTCTGACATACCACAAACAATTTCAAATATCCCTAATGGGCATTTTTGTCTGGCAATTAGCAATACTGGAGAAATCTCCATGCACTGCCATCTGTCTCTTTGTTTTGTTCTCATGTTCATAGACAAGGGTTCTGTGGGATATGAAAAATTATTTAAGGTCCTTCTACATGGGGACAAAAAAAAGGTTGGGAAACATTGGAGTCCATCAAGAAACACAACACTGAAGTAATGAACATAAATTCTGTTGTGTAGGAAATTTTCATAACTTACCAAATACTGATGTTGCTGGGGAGTTGTTCATGGCCACCCTACAAAGTAATAAATACCATATCAGATACACCGTTAACATATCAATACAGATAGTCTGGAATTAATCTTGTTCTATCTTTCAAACACATCCTTGTTACATAGGATATGTAGTTCACATCATTCACAGTTGATTCAGCATTCATTAACCAACATTAATTCTACAGCTCAAAACATTTAAAACAGCATATTAAGTTCCACTTAAATTCCTCTCATATTTCATAACATTCATACATTTTCCTTACTATAATGTGTTCCTTAATAACTGGTTTTCATATAAACTGATGATGCCTGCATTCTGCTGAGACACACTTAATTTAATAATTCAAAAACATCTGCTAAATACATCATCTGATCAAGTGGTCAGCCCACAAATGGCAGTCCTCCAGTTTCAGGGTTGGGAGTGGGGTATAACAGCATTTCACATGTTACAAAATATAATAAAAATACATGATGCTCGACCATACCTTGTGATTCAACAGATCCCTTGAAATGACTGACGCAAACAAACACAAAAAATGAGACTATGAGCATGGAATATCAGGAGTCACTGCAAGTCAGATTCATTTCAAACACCAGTTAAGAGATTCAGCCCAAGTATAAATCTGATTTAGTAGGAGAATATAGGCAGTCAGATGGGATGAGTGGCACTGAACCAGCAAATACACATACATTTCATCGTGGAAAATGGTGGGACAGGATAGCATCTGCATAGTGATCAGACTACAGGTTGGATGACAAATCAGTTTCATTAGTGACAGGGGCAAGACATTCTCTCTTCTCTGAAGTTTCCAGACTGGCTCTGGGGCACACCCAGCTCCCTCCCTATCCAATGATTATGTTGCAAGGGTTGGAGGTGGGCTCTCCCTGGGAGTGGAGGGTCAAGTAGCTGGTGCATGAAGCTGGCAACTTACCCTATATAATGCCAAGATTAAATACGCATGGATTTATACCTCCACCCTCCCATATGTCTTCATGACATACATACAGACACCTTTACCTACAAAGAAGGCAATAATATTACATATTCTTTATACACATGTGATTCAGGTCTGTAGTTAATTATGGCAGAGTTTGTTAGTTACAGGATGTCATATGTAACTAAGACATCAATAGATTGATCTGTTTTGAACACGCACACCCCATATACACATAACAGTGATGATATGAAGGACAGCTGTTGTCAGGACCTAGCATGTATTCAGTCGACTCCCACACACTGTATGCAAACTGTGAAACAATATTTCAATGCCAATGTGGGTACAGAAGATATTTCCACAAAGCTGAAAATGAGATTTAACAACCCACATCACACCACTTACACATAGTGGCATTGCTAGGTTATCTGGCACCTGGGGGTAAGTTATTAAAATGGCCACCCATAACAGAAATTATAATTTTAAATAATAATTATTTATTTAATTTCCTTTTCTTTGGGTCAGTGATTTAAAATTTGTGCAGTACAGAAAACCACATTTTTTTATTTAAAAAATTCATTTTGCTGTCCCTTGGACCCTTGTCATTGGACAATGCTAGTACAGTTGCCGCCCACCGCATGCCAGCTACACTCCTCATTACACATAAACTTGCACCTATGAGACATATCAGCCTGATCATGTCTAATACTAAAGTACAAGCATGTGGGCAAACCAAAGCAGGTCAGAGGAGGGCAGTCAGACTGGAATGCCAGCAGCAGGGTTAAATGCCAGTGACCCAACTACATTAAGGTACAGTCTGACATGACACTTCCTGTCTGGTTTTGCATAGAGCATGACAGGTAATCATTCACCATTCTTTAGCAGCCTAGTGAGCAGGTCAACAGGAAACCTGGCCAATATTGATACTGCACATTTTACTCAATGGTTTTTATTATCATCATCATTATCATATCATTACCATTATTATAATTACTATCATTATCATCATCACCACTACCATCATCATCATCGATAACATAAATTTGCTACAGTATAAATGTACTGCACCTGAATTGTGGAATACTGCAAATTTTACTGATAACTGTTATACAGACATAAATGAATTACCCCCCCCAACTGTCATCTCACAGTCCAATCCTCTTTGCTGACAATGCTAGTATATTATACATTATTTCAAAACTAATCAGTTTCAAAACTGCCTTAATAAGGAAATGTGCAAAAAAAAATTCATTACATTTGCTACTAATGATAAAACATATATTAGATTATACATAATGATGATAAAACAAATGAAAAAACAGCTAAAGCTAGGCCTGCAAATTGATAATTTAATGTATGTACTTCCCCTTGCCAGTCAGTACCAACTCTCCTTACTGTCTTTTGCTGTAAGCAGCATGGGGCAAAATTTCAAACAAAATGAATGTAATCAGCTACACAAACCAGGTATTTTATATTTATATACTGTATTGTGCTGCATTACATTCATACCATAACATGTTGTACATCCATGCACTACACAGAATCTAGGAACAGTAAATAAATTCTAATTCCAGTCACAATACAGGACAGCTCTATGGCACATATTTATTCTGACACTTAAGTCTCTCAACAGGTGAAACAAAACAGCCTGTAATTTTATAACATCTAGTGCACTGCATTACAAGGACTGCAAAAACAGCTCAAAATGATGTGCATAAATACATATTATACACATAATGGCATCTTAACACTCTACTGGAAAATGTTTAATAAGATTTATGAAAGTTATTTATTCACCAACGAATGCACAAGTGATTGTCTTAAAAACAATATTAAAATTTACATTAAAATAGCTCCAACATGTTTCGGTGTTGTCACACAATCTTCAGGGAACTCATCATCCGTGCTTCCCAAAGTTACACTTTGTTAAAATAGTCAATCATGGCGCATCGGTGTATGATTAAATCGGTGATGTGGCTGCTTAATCATACACCGATGCACCACAATTGACTATTTTAACAGTGTAACTTTAGCAAGCACAGATGATGAGCTCCCTGAAGATGGTGACAACACCGAAACATGTTGGAGCTATTTTAATGTAAATTTTAATATTGTTTTTAAGACAATCACTTGTGCATTCATTGGTGAATAAAACACATTGATAGTACCAAGATGCCCAGTACGAATGTAAAAGTTTAATCAGATGTTGATCAAACACATCCCACGTTAACATAAATGCAGAACTAGACTGGGCTTCACAACCACTTGTATTGGGTCATTCTAAGTTCAAGCGCAGTTCTGTCAGGTCAGTGTGACTTGTCTGCTTCAGTGTCCACACCCTAAACAATGGCTGACTTAAGAGGAGCCGATATGACACAGACCATTATCTGGTGGATGTAAAAGCTTAGAAGCTACTGTCCGTAAGTAAGAAACACAAAAGGTGGATACCTAAAGATTCAGTTTGAATGAGATAAATATACAAAGGGGAAGTCAAAGATTTAAAATTTTAGAAGTGCATTGCCTGACCAAATGAAGCATACAAATGTACCATTAAAGAAAGCAACAACACATGCCCAACAAATGTTGGAAAGGGCTACCAACCTACTATACGAATGTGATAAAACACACTCCCACAATATAAGGAAAATTTAATTTGTCATAAATGTACTCAAGGTTTCAATGTTAAGCAAGCTCCAAAAAATAAGGCCATCAGTACCTGGGCTTTGTTTGTTTGTTTGTTCGTTTTTTCTTTTCTTTTTTTTTTTAAAAAAAAGGTTGGCACTGCTACTGAGAAGTTGAAAAGGTGTAAACTGCCAGGTCAAGTTACTACTGGAAGAATTAAACCAATGAACAGGTAAAATTTTACATTCTGATATCCATAAGTGTAAATGTTTTGTGTCATTTTAAGTGTAAGTCAAGAGTTGTCTTGAGATGATATAGCCTTGGGACACATTGTCGTACAAGCATGCACATGGTCGTATTGAATGCGGCTCGCTGTATTGAGTAGACATTGATTTCAAGCCTTAAGTTGTATTGTGTGCAATTGTTGTTAGTTGAAGGTGTGTATCTGTTTCTGTAGTGATATTAAG